>QLIP01006993.1_pt1 | contig 41704 bp, 49 predicted proteins | sample 1769771 | NCBI WGS metagenome assembly QLIP01 (sample SAMN09428762, study PRJNA476227) | Gut metagenome, whole genome shotgun sequencing project. | isolation source: cecum | host: Rhizomys sinensis | place: China: Jinsha town of Minqing, Fujian Province | collected 2013-09-23 | reverse complement strand
GGATTTTGCGCTGCCTGACAACAGCCCTTGCAAATACGTTGATGGCCGTTGATGCCGTCATTCCAAACTCCTGACATAATCCGTCAAACTGCTTTTTTAACACCTCATCCATGCGAACACTGAAGGTTGCCTGTGCCATACTCCATGCCTCCTTTGCCTCTTTTCTATAGTATAATCAAAAAAGTGCACAAAAATCAACTAAATGAACTCAATCCCACACCAGCACATCCGCTAACAGCCTCTCTAGTGCCGGCGATACGCCCAGCGCGGCTTCCATCTCCCGCAGCCTGGTGCGCTCTATGGCAGGCGCCCTTTTTTTGACGCCGCGTATCAAAATATTTTTTGGTGTATGCTCCATATCAATAAATTCCACAACCTGCGTATCATACCCCATCTGTTCTAACAGGTTTGCCCGTATGCCATCTGTCAGCAGCGCGGCAATCCTTTCTTTTAAAATGCCATAGCGCAAAACGGGCTCTAACATCCGGTTTGCAATCTGGCCATTTAATTCATGCTGGCAGCATGGAACCGCAAAAATGATTTTGGCGTCCCATAAAACTGCCTTGGCAAGCGCATAGTCTGTCGCCGTATCGCACGCATGCAATGTGACAACCATGTCAACTTTTTCCTGGCTATCAAATCCGGCAATATCCCCTTGGACAAACTGCAGGTTTTCGTATCCATACTTGTCCCGCAGCGCATTGCATGTGCGTATCACGTCTGCCTTCAAATCCAGCCCGGTAATGTGGACGTCCCGTTTGCACACTTCCCGCATATAATAATACAGGGCAAATGTCAGGTACGACTTCCCGCATCCAAAATCAATGATCCGTATGGGGCGGCCTTGTGGCAGTTCCGGCATAATATCTTCCACCAGCTCCAAATATCTGTTGACTTGGCGGAATTTATCATACTTTGCGCTTATCACAGCACCCTGCGGCGTCTGCACGCCCAAATCGGCCAGAAAGCCAAGCGGCATCCCTTCTTCCAGAATATAGCGTTTTTTCCTGTTGTGCGACAATGCAGGCGGGCTTACGTGCGCTGTATTCTTTTTCTTTCTGACGGTGACCCGGCCTTTTTTGCTCACAAGCCCGACCGCCCGAAAATGCAGCGTTTCCACCTCAATCTGCCTGAAATTGTCTCTCATCATGGCAACAGCTTCTTCGCACAGCTGCTCTTTCGTACAGTTCTTGTGCATCACCTGTGCCGCCGTAAAACGGCTGATTTGAAAATAAAGCTCCCCCCGCAGCATGAGCGGCCGCACTTTTGCTTTTACGGGCGCATTGCTGCTGCGCGGGTTGCTTAATATAATTCTTGCCAATTCTTCATTGGCGCTTTCTTCCAATAGTTTTTTAATCTGTTCCATGCATGTTCCTTTTAACTACAGCTAAAATTTTAAAAGTCCCCGATGGCGTTTATGCCTTCTTTTGTAAATTTCATAAAACAGCAGCACCTGAATCAGATCCGCCATCCCTTCCACATCTTCTAAAGCGCTGCCGTCTGGCATTTCTTCTTTCCTGATCCATTCCCTGACATCGCAGGCAAGTTTGTGCATCATAAATTTGTCAGGGTACTCATCGTAAATCATGCTGCCCTGATAATCCATTTTATCAAGGATGGCAGCGATCCTCTTTTGGTATTTCCTCGCCTGTGCAGGATACATCTGCTGTAAATATTCCAAATCCCGCATGACGGTATCTTCTTCATAAAATACCGGCATCGGATAAGTCATATAAAAAGGAAGCGTTCTCTTAGAATCCATCCTGCGTATCCTTTTCTTTTTACCAATATCATATGCATCTGCCCGGCATGTTGCCCATATAGCCAACGAAGGGTGCTGCAAAATCATCCAAATAGATGGTTAAGCGACACCCTCCCCGTTTCTTATTTGATTACTTCAATCCTTGCTATGGCACGATGCAGTGCCGTTTCCGCCCTTGCAACGTCCGTTTCCGGTGTTTTTGATGCCAGGCGTTCCCTCGCTCTCTCCCGTGCCGCTTCTGCCCTTGCCACATCAATCTCATGGGGCCATTCTACAATTTCTGCCAGTATCGTCACTTTTTCCTGCGTAATCTCGACAAAACCGGCATGAAGCGCCGCTTCCTTTCTGCCATCCTCCTGTGTGATTGTCAGGATGCCCGGCTTGATAATGACAGTCATCGGGATGTGCCCTTTGTAAATGCCGATCTCGCCTTCGGTCGTATTAAACTCCACCATCTGCGCTTCTCCCGTAAAGAAAGTCCGATCCGGCGTAATAATTTTTAATGCAAAATTTCTGTCTTCTGCCATATGCCCACCTACTATTTCACTCGTGCGATGACATCGTCAATACTTCCTGCATTCAGGAAATAGCTTTCCGGGATGTCGTCATACTTTCCTTCCAGAATTTCTTTAAATCCACGGATTGTCTCATGGATTGGCACATACTTCCCTTCCATGCCCGTAAACTGCCCCGCAACAAAGAAAGGCTGGGATAAGAATCTTTGTACCTTTCTCGCCCTGGATACGACAACCTTGTCTTCTTCCGACAATTCGTCCATGCCAAGGATTGCAATAATATCCTGAAGTTCTTTATATCTTTGCAGAATCTCCTGGACACCGCGGGATACGCTGTAATGCTCTTCCCCGACAATTCTTGGATCCAAAATCCTGGAAGTGGACTCTAACGGGTCAACTGCCGGATAAATGCCAAGCTCCACGATAGAACGCGACAATACGGTCGTTGCGTCTAAGTGGGCAAATGTCGTTGCCGGTGCCGGGTCAGTCAAGTCATCGGCGGGCACGTAAACTGCCTGGACAGAAGTAATGGAGCCGTTTTTGGTCGAAGTGATACGCTCCTGCAGCGCACCCATCTCTGTCTGGAGCGTCGGCTGGTAGCCTACTGCGGAAGGCACGCGCCCTAAAAGCGCGGACACCTCAGAGCCTGCCTGTGTAAAACGGAAAATATTATCAATGAATAACAGCACGTCTTTCCCGCCTTTGTCACGGAAATATTCTGCCATCGTAAGGCCGGTCAGGCCAACGCGCATCCTCGCGCCGGGCGGCTCATTCATCTGCCCGAATACCATCGTCGTCTTGTCGATAACGCCCGATTCTTTCATTTCATGGTACAAGTCGTTGCCTTCCCTTGTCCTCTCGCCAACGCCTGTAAATACAGAATATCCGCCATGCTCTGTCGCGATGTTGCGGATCAGCTCCTGGATTAGGACTGTCTTGCCAACGCCCGCGCCGCCAAAGAGGCCGATCTTGCCGCCCTTTTGATACGGGCAGAGGAGATCTACGACTTTGATTCCTGTTTCTAACAGTTCTGTTTCCGTAGACTGTTCTTCAAACTGCGGCGCCACCCTGTGGATCGGCTCATAGCCTACGTCTGTCGGCGCCGGCTTATTGTCAATCGGCTGCCCAAGTACATTAAAGATACGCCCTAATGTATTCTCGCCTACGGGCACGGTAATCGGTGCGCCTGTCGCAACCGCCGTCATGCCCCGGACAAGCCCATCCGTCGATCCCATGGCAATGCATCTGACGGTATCATCACCTAAATGCTGTGATATTTCCACCACTAAATCCGTATCGCCCTCCCTGGGAATGGCAACTGCTTCGTTGATCTCAGGAAGTTTGCTTTCCGGGAATTTAATGTCTAGCACCGCACCGATAATCTGTGTGATCTTTCCGGTTATTTTATCTGCCATCTTACTATCCTCTCTTAAAATTATTTTCCAATCCTCTTATCTCCCAATACTGCCCGGGAGCGGCTTAGGAAATCGCTTCCGCGCCTGCAATGATTTCTGTTAATTCCTGCGTGATAGAGCTCTGCCGTGCCCTGTTGTACAACAGTGCCAGGCGGTCGATCATATCCTCCGCATTGCTTGTCGCGGAATCCATTGCCTGCATCCTTGCGCCGTTCTCGCTGGCCACCGACTCCACCAGCCCCCCGTAAATGAGGCTTGCAATATACTTGGGGATGATCAGGTTTAACGCCTCCTCATCCTCAGGCTCGAAATTCATCAGTGCCTGGCCTTCCTGCTTCTGTGCGGGTATTTCTTTCCGCTCTGCCTCCACCGGCAGAAGTTTGAGCAGCGTCGGCTCATGGCTTACCGTATTCTTAAAGGCGGTATAAGCGAGATAAATTTCCCCAATCCTGCCGTCCACATAGGCTTCCAACACTTCTTTGCTGATTTTAACCGCATCTGCGTATGCAGGCTCATCCACGAACTGTGCAGGCTCCTCTACGACCTGATAGCCGTAGCGCAGCAATGTGTCCCTGCCCTTTTTGCCGATCGTGTAAACGAGCACATCTTCTTTTGTAAAATTCCCTTTTGTGACAAGTTTCACTACGTTGGAGTTGTACCCGCCGGCAAGACCCCTGTTTGAGCTGATTAAGATCACTGCTTTCTTGTTGGATTCCCCTGCTTTCAGATAGGGATGGTTTAAATTCGCCGTCTTTTCAAGCACGGACACTACCGTTTCATACATACAGCTAAAATATGTTTTGGAGCGTTCCGCAGTCGCTTTCGCCCTTTGCAGCTTGACAGTAGAGACAAGTTTCATGGCTTTCGTAATCTGCTGTGTACTTTGAATACTGCTTTTACGTCTTTTGATATCTCTCATTGAAGCCATAATATTTCACCCTTTTTGTGCTTTTGCGCCATATCTGGCATGTTGGTTAAAACTGGTTTTTAAACTCTTCAATCGCTTTTTTGAGCGTTGCTTCCACTGCATCAGAAATTACTTTTTCTTCCCTGATGGAAGCTGGAACTTCAGGATACTTAATATTTAAATATTCAAACAGCCCCGTTTCAAATTTTGTAATATCTTCTACTGCAATGTCCAACAGGTATTTATTTGTCACCACATAGATAATGATAACCTGGTACTCTACCGGCATTGGCTTATACTGCGGCTGCTTTAAGACTTCCCTGATGCGCTCGCCCTGCGCTAGCTTCTCCCTCGTATCGGCATCTAATTCCGATCCAAACTGCGAGAATGCTGCAAGCTCCCGGTACTGTGCCAGCTCGACACGGATAGGCGCCGCAATCTTTTTCATCGCCTTAATCTGCGCCGCACCGCCTACACGGGATACCGAAAGGCCGGCATTGACAGCGGGGCGGAAACCTGCGTTAAACATTTCCGTTTCAAGATAAATCTGCCCGTCTGTAATGGAGATGACGTTCGTTGGAATATACGCGGAAACGTCGCCTGCCTGCGTTTCGATGATCGGAAGCGCTGTCAGCGAGCCGCCGCCGTATTCTTCGCTCATCCTTGCCGCACGCTCTAACAGCCTCGAATGCAGGTAGAATACGTCGCCCGGGTATGCCTCGCGCCCTGGCGGCCTTCTAAGGAGCAGGGAGAGGGTACGGTATGCCGTTGCATGCTTGCTTAAGTCATCGTAAATGACAAGCACGTCTTCCCCGTTCTCCATCCATTCCTCGCCAATCGCGCATCCTGCATAAGGAGCAATATACTGTAACGGTGCAAGCTCACTTGCCGTAGAAGCTACGATAGTCGTATAAGACATCGCGCCAAATTCTTCCAGCGTCTTTACGATTGAAGCAACCGTAGAGGCTTTCTGCCCAATCGCCACATAAATGCATTTTACTTTCTGTCCCTTTTGGTTGATGATCGTATCAATTGCAATCGCCGTTTTCCCTGTCTGCCTGTCGCCAATGATCAGCTCGCGCTGCCCACGGCCAATGGGCACCATGGAGTCGATCGCCTTGATGCCTGTCTGCAGCGGCGTATCTACGCTTTTTCTTGTAATAACGCCGGAAGCGACTCTCTCAATTTTGCGGTATTTCTCTGTCTGGATAGGTCCTTTTCCGTCGATCGGCTGCCCAAGGGCATTGACAACGCGCCCAAGCAAAGCATCTCCTGCGGGAACTTCCACAACGCGCCCTGTCGTCTTTACAGTATCGCCTTCGTTGATGTTCCTATGGTTGCCAAGCAGTACGGCGCCAACGTTATCCTCTTCAAGATTTAACACCATGCCGTATATTTCGCCCGGAAACTCTAACAGCTCGCCCTGCATGGCATTCCCAAGCCCATGCACACGCGCAATGCCGTCCGCAACCTGAATTACAGTGCCAACATCCGACACTTCTAATTCTGAAGCATATCTCTTGATCTGATCCTTAATGACAGAACTGATTTCTTCTGGTCTTAAATTCATGGATCTGTACGCACCTTTCTTTTTATTTTTTGTTTCTTCTTCCTGGTTTCACCATGCATGACTGCTAACCAATCTGTATTTTCAATAACTGCCTGTGCAGATCGCTTAACTTTGTCCTGATGCTGCTGTCTACGACGCGGTCTCCAATCCGGATGACCATGCCGCCAATCAGGCTGGGATCTTTCGCATAGTGCATTTCCATCTGTTTATATTTTGTCGTCGTAAGCAGTTTTTGTTCTACAAACCATTTCTGGTCTTCCCGAAGCGCCTCCGCCGTTGTCACATAAGCGGTGCCGATTCCCTTCACTTCTTTTACCTTGTTTTGGAAAAAGTCCAGGATAGCGTCCTTGTCCTTATAGCGGTCTTTTTCCACGAGCAGTTTAAAGAAGCCTGCCAGTTCATCCGAAATGCGCCCTTTTAATACATTGCTTACAAGCGCCGACTTCTCGTCCTTTGGAATTTTAGGATGGGCCATCAGCGCGTCAAACTGCGGGTTTTTTGCAAGCGCTTCCCTCACTGTGCGGATTTCTTCTACAAAACTGTCTACTTTCCCTTCTTCCACAGCAAGTTCAAACAATGCTTCCCCGTACGTTTTTGAAATTAGCTTAGCCATGTGCTCTCACCTATTTCCTTTAATGTTTCGTCAATCAGGGTATCCTGGACCTTCGTGTCAATGGACGCTGCTACGATCTTGCCTGCCATCAGGGATGCGATAGAAACCATTTCGCGTTTCACATCATCCACCGCTTTCTTCTTTTCAAGCTCCGCTTCTATTTGGGCGCGCTCTATGATCCCTGCCGCTTCTTCTTTTGCACCGGCTATGATCCGCTTCTCATTTTCCAGAGCCTTTTTGTGCGCTTCATTTAAAATTCTTTCCGCTTCTTTGTCAATGTTTTTCAGCTTTTCTTCATACTGCAGCCTTAGATTCAGCGCATCTTCCTGTTCCCGTGCCGCTTCCTCAAGTTCCCCCCGGATCTTCTCCTGCCTTTTGTTTAGCATATCCCTGACCGGGTTGAACAAAAAATGGGATGCTGTCAGGAACAAGGCAAAGACCGCAATCATCGTAAGCACAGCATCGGCAAGCAGCTGCAGATCCAGATCGAACAATCTTGACATCTCCGCCGATGCTCCCGTTACTGTCAGTATGAAATTGGTACTAAGTAACGTATTCAAATCTCTGCCTCCTCCCGGCATTCTTTATTGCCGCGCATTAAACAATAGAAAACACGCTTTGCGGGCTTCCTATTGTCATGAATTGGATACCCCACACACCGCAGATGCGCTTTTTGCGGGGTATTTGGTTTTTGTCCACACCCATTCTTACGTCAAAGGCTTTACGAACAGTAACAGCATCGCGATCAAAAGGCCGTAAAGACCTGTCGTCTCGGCAACTGCCTGGCCAAGGAGCATTGTCGCAGTAATGTCTGATTTCGCGCCGGGATTCCTGCCTACTGCTGCGGCCGCATGGCCCGCTGCAATACCCTGGCCTACGCCGGGGCCGATACCTGCGATAACCGCAAGCCCTGCGCCGATTGCTGAACAGCCTAAAATAAAATTCGCATCAAAGTTCATGATAAATTCCTCCTTATATTTGTTAAAACTTATACTTTACCTTTTACCTGCATTTTACCTGCATTTGTTTTGTTGCACCGTTTCACTGCCTAGCCGTCCCCGATCGCATCATTGATATACGTCATCGTCAGCATGCAGAATACATATGTCTGGATTGCCCCAGAGAACAGATCAAAATAAACATGGAGCACCCCCGGCCAGGCTATGGCAATCCACTTTAGCAGCCCATAGATCAGCGCCATCATAACTGTGCCGGATAATATATTGGCAAATAGACGCAATGATAAAGATATGGGAACCGCAACGTAACCAATAACATTGATCGGCGCCCAGATCGGCCATGGCTCGCAAAGCTCTTTGAATACGCCCGACACTTTCTTATGCTTAAATTTGTTGAAATGTATCAGCGTAAATGTCATAACGCCAAGCGGGAACGTCACCCCATAATCAGCGGTTGGCGGCCGCAGTCCCAGCAGGCCGGAAATATTGCTGATCAGGATAAAAATAAAAATCGTCCCGATATAATTGGCAAATTTTACGGCATTTTTTCCCATTGACGCCTTTACCATGCCGTCGAGGCTATCGACAATAAGCTCTACCACGTTTTGGAATGCCCCCGGCACTTCCGTTGCATGCTTCACCGCCCTGTTTGCCGCAAGGCAGAATGCCACAATAAGCAGCATCACAATGAGCAGGCATACATGCGTTGTCGTAATCCACACTGTCTGCCCAAACAGCTTGTAGGGAAATATCCCATGTACCATAAAATCAATATCCGCAGCTCCTACGGCTGTCTGTATTCCTTCTCTCATACGTTCACCTCCTTACCTCATTTCTATTGCTGCTTTTTTAAATACATCATTGCTTTATGCACAAAAGGCTGTAAATATGCCCCTGCTTTCAATCCCATAATGCCAAAAAACGTAACGACAGGGCTGCCTGCCTGCCGGTACTGCACGATCACGAGCACTGCGATCACTACCGCATACCGGATCATGCTATGCAGCGCGAGAGTCTTTTGCGCCCTTCTTTCGTCTAAAAGAGCCCGCTCTAACGTCCGGTACATATGCCATGCCATGCAAAATGCTGTAAAAATCCCAATCCAGAACGCAATGCCTGCCCCTGCCTTGTCCTCAAAAAACCATACCCCGGCTGCCTGCAGCAAAATGCCATACGCAAAAATGCCCGCTGCAAGCTCCACAAATGTTTTCTGTGCGCCTTCCGGATCTCCCGGCACCGGCATATCCTCCATGGCGCCTGCCGCTTTCTTTTCTTCCTCTTTGCCTGCCGGCTTATTTTCTTCCCCGCCGTCTGCCTGCTGCGTCTGCATCGTCCTTTGCGTCCTTCTTTCCGTCAATTTTTTTCGCAAATAAGTAAATATTGCGGAAGCCCGCAAGCGCCCCGGCAAAAAACAGCAGCACCATCCAATACGAAGCATCCAGCCAGCGGTCTAACAATATCCCCATAAACGAGCACATAAAAATCGGAACGAGCATCAAAATGCCACACTGCCCGACAAGCGCCAGCGCACGGTACACACTTTTATCATATTTCATAGCAATCATTCCGCCGTCTTTCTATCATTCTTAGTCATTATACATAATTTCCCCCATATTGTCCAGCAAAGATTCAAACAAACAATGAAAACATTAAAAATCATGGCATGCCGGGGATAGCTTTCTTGACTTTTCACCATCCAAAGTGTAGTATTTTTACATAGCCATATATCTGTAACTCCCATCACCCTGCAAAGGAGGCTCTGCCATGCCGTACCCCGCTTTATACCGCAAAAGGATCATCCCCAATGAGTGCATCGAATTAAAAAATGACAAAATCCTGTACTATGACAAAGACAGGATCGTGACAAAATGGAATGCCCTAAAGCCCAAAAAAGAGCTGCACCACGGGTATTCCTGCTATTTCCTGGCAGAAGGCTTTAAAATCAGCAAATTTTACAGGGAAGACAATTCCCTGTTATACCACTACTGCGATATCATCACGCACGAGCTGCTTTCGGCTGAAAACAAACTGATCGTCACCGACCTTTTGATCGATGTCATCGTATACCCTGACGGGCTTGTCAAAGTCGTAGACTTAGACGAGATTGTGCCAGCGCTCAATTGCGGCGGCATCAGCTTAGACGACCTAAAACGCGCCCTGCTAAGCTGCAACAACTTGCTAAACCACATTTATACAGGCAACCTTGACAGGCTGGCCGGCTGCATCGACCCATACGAATGCGGCATGGAAACACGCTTTTAATAAAATACATGCCCGCCGATGCGGATTCCTTCTAACCCTTCGATTGGCGTCCTAAAAAAGACGCAATTGCCAACGTTAGAATATCCTTGCATTGCCGCGTCTGCCGCATCATAGCACCGTTTTGTCGCCCTGTTGCTTCCTAGCGCGAGCGCGAGCCTTCCGCTTGCCACTGGCGAAAACTGCCTGTTTTGGTAAATCACGCCTACGACCGAATCGGGGAACACCGAGCTTAACACGCGGTTGATGACGACCGCGCCGACTGCGACCTGCCCTTCATACGGCTCTGCGCCCGCCTCGCAATAGATCAGGTTGGCAAGCAGATAGCGGTCTCCTTCCGCAAAGGACACTTCTGAAATATCCCTTCTTGCCGACTGCGCAGACAGCCTTGAGAGCGCCTGCTCTTCTGCCAGCTTGGCCTTTAGGGCGGCAATATTTTTCTCCTGCTCTTTAATTTTGGCTTCGTATGCCAGTGCTTCCTGCTCTGCGGCGGAAATCTGGTCTGCATAGCCCGCGATGCTCTCTGACGTCTTATTTACCAAACCGGAAATTTTGCCTTTTTCTTCTTCTGCCTGTGCCTGCAGCGTTTCCAGCTGCGCCTTTTGCTCCTGCAGCTTAGCCTTTGCCGCTTCTACTTTTTCTTTTGCCGCTACATATTCCTGCAGCTTTTTCTGGTCGTACTGCGCAAGTTTCGTAATATATTCATGCCGGTTTAAAAATTCCCCAAACGACTGGGACGTAAACAGCAGTTCCATATAAGCGTTCTGCCTTTGCTCATAAATGAACTGTATCCTTTTATGCATCGCGGCATTCTGCCCCCGCTCTGTTTCTTTGGCAGCTTCAAGCTCCTGCCTTGTCGTTTCGATGGCGGCATTTGTGCCGGCAATGTCTGTTTCCAGGCTGGAAATCGTTTCACCGACTTTGGCAAGGTCAGAATTTAAGCTGTTTAATCTCCCTTTTAGCGTATTCTGCTCCTGTTTTAAGCCGCCGATGTTTTCCTGTGTTTCTTCTAACTGCTGCTGTGTATTTTCCTTTTCCTGCTGCGCCTGGTTTAATTTTTCCTGGGTACTGGCCGCCATTCCTAACAGCGGGATGTGCGCTGACAAGAGGAGGACGGCTGCCGCCGCCGCTGCCCTTCTATGCCCAACTGCTTTCATGCTGATCCTGTTTCCTTCCTATTGTCTATTGCCTGTCCAACTATCCGTTTTAGTTCTATATTTCCAATGTTATTTTGCGCCCTGTCCGCTTGTATTTACAGCAGGTTACGCCCGCCGCTTCAAACATCCGCCGGGAAGCTATGTTGGAAGGCGTATGCGCATATTTGTCATCGTCATAGACGACCGTTTTGATCCCCGCCTGGATGATGGCTTTGGCGCATTCATTGCACGGGAAGAGGGATACGTAGATTTTTGCGCCTTCTAAGCTGCCGCCCCTGTAATTTAAAATGGCGTTTAATTCGCTGTGCGTAACGTAGGCATATTTTGTTTCGATCTCGCTTCCTTCCCTTTCCCAGGGAAATTCGTCATCGGAACAGCCTTTTGGAAATCCGTTGTAGCCCATGGAAAGTATTTTATTGTCTTCGCTGACGATGCATGCCCCTACCTGCGTGTTCGGATCTTTCGAACGCATGCCGGAAAGCATGGACACGCCCATAAAATATTCATCCCACGATATATAATCTGTCCTTTTCAAGCTGCCTGTCCCTTTCTTTTGTTTGAATTGTCCTGTTTTTTTATTTTGTTCCAAAAATTCTGTCGCCTGCGTCGCCAAGCCCGGGCACGATATAGCCGTGGCTGTTTAGCCTTTCATCGAGTGCGCCAATGTAGAGATCGACATCAGGATGTGCCGCCTGCATCCGCGCAATGCCTTCCGGTGCCGCTATGATGCACATAAAATGAATATTTTTGCATCCTTTTTCTTTTAACATCCTAATCGCTGCCACACAGGAACCGCCCGTTGCCAGCATCGGATCTACAACAAACACTTCCCGCTCGTTGCAGTCCATTGGCAGCTTGCAATAATATTCTACCGGCTCTAGCGTTTCCGGGTCGCGGTATAGGCCGATATGCCCTACTTTTGCAGCCGGGATAAGCGACAAAATGCCATCCACCATGCCAAGCCCCGCACGCAGTATCGGCACGATCGCCATTTTCTTTCCCCTAAGCTGCTTTACCGTCGTCTTGCAGATTGGCGTTTCAATGCGTGTGTCCGTCAGTTTCAATTCCCTTGTCGCCTCATAGCAGATGAGCGTGGCAATCTCGCTGATTGTCTGGCGAAAATCTTTTGTGCCCGTATCCTTCCTGCGGATATAACCGATCTTGTGCTGGATGAGCGGGTGATCCATTACGATTACTTTTCCCATATTCCTTTTCCTCCTGTGTTATGATTCCTCATTCAAAAGCGCAACCCTTCGCATATGGTTTTCCCCATAGGAAAAATCCGTATTGAAAAATGTTTCCACAATTTCAAGCGCCATATTTTTCCCGATTATGGCACCGCCAAGCGCAAGGACGTTGGCATCGTTGTGGAGCCTTGTCATTTTGGCGGAATACGGATCAGAACACAGTGCCGCACGCACGCCTTTTACTTTATTTGCCGCTATCGCAATGCCAATCCCCGTTGTGCAGATGACAATGCCCTTCCCGCATTCGCCAGACGCTACGGCTTTTGCCACAGCTTTTCCATAAATTGGATAATCGCAGGAATTTTTATCATAGCATCCCACGTCTTTGTACGCTATATTGTGTTCTTTCAAATATTCTATGACAATCTGTTTCATGTCAAAACCGCCGTGGTCGCTTCCTATCGCTATCATAGTTACCTCCTTCTTATGGCCGCAGTAATATTTTCCCGCCTCTTTGCCGGTTTGCATCCTTTCCTGTTAAGTATACCATAAACCAGCTATTACGCAAGATAAATGATTTTGCCCCGCCGCGCATAGCAGGCTGCATGCCCCTGGCTTTGCTACGGGGCATGCAGCTTTCTTGCGTTTAAGTACTGCAGCACCCCAAGATGCACCTGCCACGCCACTTTTTCCTGGTATTCGTCTGTCGCTAAAAGCGCCGCCTCGTTATGGTTGGACAAAAACCCGCACTCTACGATAATGATCGGCGCGGAAGTTTTCTTTAATAAGTAATAACTGTCGTTTGCCTTTTCTTTCCTGCCATTGTCCGGCCAAAGGCCCTTGGCAAGCTGTTTTTGCATGACGCCTGCAAGTTTTTCCCCTTCTATGCTGCCATCATAATAAAAAACCTGTGCGCCATGCACTTCTTCCTCGTGGTAGCTGTTTTGATGAATACTGACAACAATGTCAGGTTTTTTCTCCTCGATGATGGCAATCCGGTTTTTCATATCCTGCACTTTTTTATTGCTGCCGCTTTCCTCGTAAAGCCCTTCATCCTGCGTCCTTATCATAATGACCTGCACGTCGTTTGCCGTAAGGAACGCCTCTGTCTTTTTTGCAATCGAAAGGTTGATGTCCTTTTCAAGCATGCCGTTGATGCCTACCTTGCCCGGATCGCTGCCGCCATGCCCAGCGTCGATTACAACGCAGCGCCTGCTGCCCGCAATGCTGTCGCTGACTGTAAACTCCGCCGCTTCTTTTGCCAGAAATACCATCGAAACTACAAGGATGACTGCCATGACCGTCCTGATAACCCTGCCCTGCATATTTTCCATCTTTCACCATGTCCTTATTTGCTTTTCATTAACAGTCTATGACGCGGCCGCCGCAAACAGAACATGCCAGGCGCGCTGCCTTTACGCATGCGGGCTGGCAGCGTGCGGAAAGATTTTAATTTCTGCCGCAATACGCCTCAAACAAAGGCCATACATCAGCAGACTGCAGGCCCAGGCTCCATCCTGCCACGCCCGCCAGCTGGTATTTATTCATCACATTTAGCTTTACCTGGATCGACTGCGCATCTTCCAGCCATGCCTGGCAGAGTGCGCTGCCGGATTCAAATTCCACATAATTCTGGCATGTTGTTTCATCCCACACCGGCGTTAAGGAATTTCTGCCGATATAGTCTGCCGTATTCGCCATGGTCAATGTCTCATCCGTCGTCTTGCCGCCCTGCGTCCGCCATACAAGCGTATAAAACGGCACGGCATTGATCACTTTTTTCGCCGGTGCCTGTGCAATGGTGCGCACAATGCCTTCCTCGACAAATCCGATGGAAGCTACAGAACCTGCCACGCCGCTGCCGCGCCAGTGCTCGTCATAGCCCATGATGACCAGGTAATCAACGACATTTCCCTGTTCTTTTCTATTATAATGTTCCGTGCTTTCTGTTGGCACATAATTGTCTACCGAAAGGACAATCTGCCGCTTGCGGCACTCTATGGACAATTCCCTAAGAAACTGCACATAATGCGGGCCGTCTTCTGCCGGAATTCCTTCAAAATCAATATTTAAGCCGTCCATCCCATAAGCAAGCGCTGCATCGGCCAGCCCTTTTGCCAAGCGCTGCCGCCTGCTCGTATAGGATAGAATCTCTGTCATGTCTATCTCAATATTATTGTTGTGCGCATAGTTGAAATTATCGGCCATGCCCCACACTTCCAGCCCTTTTGCATGCGCCTTGGCGACATAATCCCCGGAAGCGAGACTGTAAAAATTTCCAAGCTCGTCCGACAGGGAAAACCACGTTGGCGCAATCGTATTTACGCCGGTTACCCCTGCTAGTGCATTGTCCAGATTGGCATTCGCTTCCTGCCTGTAAATCTGGTGCCACATCAGGCTGATCCTATGCCCTTTTTCGATGTTTGTATAGACTGGCGCCACATAATCCGTAACCGGATCCATCTGCTCATCGGCAAAATCTTTCAGGCGCTTATTTTCGACATAGCCGATGATGCAGTCGTCCGTCTTGACTTTGCTCCATTTTTCCATTTCTTCCAGCACGGTCAGTTTTGTCCCTGCCGCAATGTTTGCCAGGATTTTGCTTTTAATGCCGCCCTGGATGCGGACTGCGGTGTTTTTTGCGGCTTTTGCCGTCTTTCGTTCTTCCCACGCTGTATAAAGCTGCATCCTGTTTGGGGCTGGGAAGATCTCATAAGAGAAATTCGTATATTTTTTTACATAATCCAAAGCAACATACAGCGTTTCCCCTTCCTGTATGCTGACTGCATACCCGGTTTCCTGCGAAACGCCATCCGCGCTATATTCCCTGCTTCCTACGGGGCTTACGGCCATATCAAGCGGCATCGCATAAAGGAGCAGGTTTTCTTTCGCATCCCAATAAAACCTCTCGTTTAAATATTTATGGACGCTGGCAAGATCCATATAGCATACGCCGTCTATGAGCTTTGCCCGCTCCCCTATCAGCTCATCCTGGAGCATGATCCTTACTTCATCCTGCGCCCCTGCCTCAAAATATTCGCCTAAATCTGCCATTTCCTTTGAATAGGAATATTTTTCATACAGTTTCAGGCCTGCCCATGCCCCAATGATCACAAAAATAAGAACGATCGCGGTCATTGCCGGAATCCATCTCTTCATATGTTATATCCAGCTCCTTTCTAGTCGTTCCTATTATACCAGACTATTTCCATGTCGTCATTACCATTTTTTTACAAATTTTCCGCCTGGCCTTTGCAAAACTTTTGCCAGGCTATGACGGCAGGGCGCCCAATTGACTGCACCGGGGCTTTGGCTTTTCTTGTTTCCGGCGCCCTGCCTGCCTTTTTAAAGAAACGCTTTGCTGGGCGTTTCCTTAGTTTATGCTGATTTTGTCATACCTGACTTCTTTAAGGACGCCGTCATCGTCTGTAATATAATCCGGCATATAAACGCCTTTTTCCCGTACCATACAGACGTCCGTAATCTTTTTTGGGGATGCTTCCTGCCCATCAAGATACAGACTGACGCCGCACTCTGCAATTTGCTCAAGGCGCTGTTTCATAAGCCTTGCGTCTTCGTTTTCTTTTTTCAATCTTTATAACGCTGCCTCCTTTCCCTGTGTCCTGCATACATCCTGCGGCCAAAAGAATTGTGATGATTGTGATATATGTTTGCGGATGTAGTTTGACTAGTGTGCTGTTTTGTTTGCTGAAAACTAAATTGCAGAGATGCTTTTACGCGTATCGAATCAAAACCGAAATATCAAATTTGTGCTGAATGACTGTAAAAATGAAAATTTGGAAAAAATTGATATTCTGACCAAGCACTTTGGCTTGTAAGACGCTTTTCTTTTGTCTATACTAACAAGAGAAAGCTGCATGAAACAAGATATTGTTTCATAGTTTTAAATAAGATACCTGACATGCCTCCTTCTGATACAGACTGTAAAGGCATCTCTTATGGAATATCATAACAAAATCTGCCAAAATTATCAATAAAAATATAAAATATTATTAAATTTTAAAAAACTCTCGCGCTACACTATTGACTTAACAAATTTTACAGTATAAGATACTTTCATAAATATATGCTTTGTTTGTGGGTATGATAGTCACAACGGGCAAACAGGGCAGTATCATAATTACAGGTATGGCAGTATCATATAATAAGGATGTGATCATATGAAAATAGAAAAAGTAAACGACCATCAAATCCGCTGTACATTGACAAAGGCCGATCTTGCAGACCGCGAGCTGAAATTGAGCGAGCTTGCATACGGCACGGAGAAAGCGAAAAACCTTTTCCGGGACATGATGCAGCAGGCATCTTTTGAATTTGGTTTTGAAGCAGAAGACATTCCGCTTATGATAGAAGCGATTCCGCTCAATTCGGACTGCATCGTTTTGATCATTACGAAAGTGGAAGACCCCGAGGAACTGGATACAAGATTTTCCAAGTTTTCGCCTTCCATCCATGAGGATGAGGACGATGCCGGCTTAGATGAGATGATGAACAATCTTGCCGAAGGCGCTGCCGATGTGCTGGATTTATTTAAGAAGCTTAAAAGCCGTGAGGCCTTTAACGCCGCAAACGCCCAGGCGCCTTCTAAAATTGCACCGCCAGGCCCGCAGGCTCCCGCCCGTGCGCAGGAAGAAGCGGAGGAAAACGTAAATCTTACCAAAGTATTTTCTTTCCGCTCCATCGGTGAAGTCGCAAGGCTTTCACGCGTGCTGAAAAATTATTATACCGGCGTCAATTCTTTATACAAAAACAATACTGCCGACAAATTAATACTCGTTCTTTCTAAGAGCGGGCATACGCCGGAAGAATTTAACAAAGTATGCAATATTCTTTCCGAATATGCTTCCTTAGAAAAATGTTCCTCTGCCGGAGAGGCGTATTTTGAAGAGCACTATACGACGATGATGAAAGACCATGCCCTGCAGATATTAGCACAGATGTAACAGATACAAAAAAAGAGGCTGACGGCCTCTTTTTTGTTACAGTTTAATGCACCGCGTGAATGCGCGACATCAAATCTTCCACTTTAAGCCCGTGCACGGTCGCTGCTTCTTCCAGCGTTTCGTCCTGTGCGGACGGGCAGCCTAAACAGTGCATGCCTATTCCCATTAAAACAGGCGCAATGCCCGGGTTGATCTGCAGTGCCTGCCCGATCGTTGTATCTTTTGTTATTTCTGCCATGATGATCCCTCCAATCTAAGAACGGCTTTATACCGCCCTTTCTTATTTTGCCCCGCTTTTAGAAATTTGTCAAATATTTTACTGAAATCCTTTGCTTATATGCAAAAAAATAGGCTATGTGCCTTGACGTTTGGGCGGCTTTGCATTTATAATACTACTATAGGATAAGCATTAAAGATGTGACCCACGCGACATGTTTGTCTGCGTAAACAAAAATTTATAAAGGTAGGAGGCTATTTCAGAATGAGACCAGAATGGAACAATTTTGTAGGCGGCAAATGGGAATCCGAAATCGACGTGCGCGATTTCATCCAGAAAAACTACACCCCATACGAAGGCGACGAGTCCTTCCTTGCTGAAGCTACGCAAAACACAAAAGACTTATGGAACCAGGTATTGGATTTATCCAGGCAGGAACGCGAAGCTGGCGGCGTGCTTGACATGGACACAAAAGTAATCTCTACCATTACTTCCCATGGCCCTGGATACTTAGACAAGAGCAAAGAAAAGATCGTTGGTTTCCAGACAGACAAACCTTTCAAACGTTCCCTTCAGCCTTACGGCGGTATCCGTATGGCAGAGAAGGCATGCACGGACAATGGCTACACGGTAGATCCTGAAGTCAGCGAATTTTTCTCAACCCACAGGAAAACACACAATGCCGGCGTTTTTGATGCATACACCGACGAGATGAGGGCTTGCCGTTCCGCACATATCATTACAGGTCTTCCCGATGCCTATGGCCGTGGACGTATTATCGGCGATTACAGGCGTATCGCTTTATACGGCATTGACAGGCTGATCGAAGATAAGATCGCACAGAAAAATTCCACAGGCCGCGTAATGGACGACTGGACCATCCGTCTGCGTGAGGAAATTTCCGAGCAGATCGTAGCGTTAAAGATGATGAAACAGCTGGCTGCAGCCTATGGCTGTGATATTTCCAAGCCGTCATCGAACGTACAGGAAGCTATCCAGGCTACTTACTTTGGATACCTTGCAGCAGTAAAAGAGCAAAACGGCGCTGCAATGTCGCTTGGACGTACTTCCACATTTATTGATATTTATGCAGAAAGAGACCTCGCAGCAGGCACCTTTACTGAAGAAGAGATCCAGGAATTTGTTGACCACTTCATCATGAAGCTAAGGCTGATCAAATTTGCACGTACCCCTGAGTACAATGACCTCTTCTCCGGCGACCCTGTATGGGTAACAGAATCGCTTGCAGGCGTTGGCATTGACGGCCGCCACTTAGTAACAAAGACTTCCTTCCGTTATCTGCATACACTGACTACCCTAGGTTCTTCTCCTGAGCCAAACCTGACCGTTCTTTGGTCTACAAGGCTTCCTGATGGATTCAAGAGATACTGCGCAAAACAGTCAATCGCTTCTTCTTCCATCCAGTATGAGAACGATGACCTGATGCGGGTAACGCATGGCGATGATTACGCTATCGCATGCTGCGTATCCTCCATGAGGGTAGGCAAGGAAATGCAGTTCTTTGGCGCACGCGCAAACCTTGCAAAAGCGCTCCTGTATGCATTAAACGGCGGCATTGATGAGAAGTCCAAAAAGCAGATTGGCCCAAGATACCGCAAATACGAAGGCGATGTATTAGAATATGACAAAGTTGTCACTGCATATGACGATATGCTGGAATGGCTGGCAGACGTATATGTAAATACTTTAAACTGCATCCACTATATGCACGACAAATATTGCTATGAAAGGGCACAGATGGCTTTGCATGACAGGGATGTACGCCGCTACTTCGCAACAGGCATCGCAGGCCTTTCCGTTGTGGCTGACTCTTTATCCGCGATTAAGTATGCGACCGTAAAACCGATCAGGGACGAGGATGGCATTATCGTTGATTTTGAGATTACAGGCGATTTCCCGAAATATGGCAATGACGATGACAGGGTAGACATTCTGGCAAAAGAACTTGTTTCTAAATTTATGACGATGATCAGACGGCATCATACCTACAGGGAAGGCTTCCCGACAACGTCCATCCTGACCATTACTTCCAACGTTGTTTACGGCAGGGCAACAGGCGCAACGCCTGACGGACGTAAAGCAGGCGTTCCGTTCGCTCCGGGCGCTAACCCGCTGCACGGCCGTGATACCCATGGCGCAGTGGCATCGCTTGCATCGGTATCCAAACTTCCGTTCAACGATTCACAGGATGGCATTTCGAATACGTTTACGATCATCCCTGGCGCACTTGGCAAGGAAGACCAGATTTTTGCAGGCGACATCGAAGTGGATTTAAACAAATAAGGAGCAGCCGCATGGGTAGTGATAAGCAGATTGACGAATTGGTGAAAATGTTAGACGCTGGCATTGGCAGCGGCATCGGACACGTAAATGTGCACGTTGATGAACAGGCGGATAAGACAGTAAACGTCCAGACGATGGGCTGTTCCGACTGCTCCCGCACCCCGCTTGCATGCAGCGTTCCAACGCCCAATATCGGCTTGGAAGATTTTCAATAAGCACACAAAATCATATAAGGAGGATAAGACAATGGCAGCAAGTGCAGCACAAGTTGACAACTTAGTTTCATTATTAGACGGATATGCAGTAAAAGGCGGGCATCATCTAAATGTTAACGTATTAAACAGGGATACTTTATTAGATGCGCAAAAACATCCTGAGAAATATCCTCAGCTGACGATCCGTGTATCCGGTTATGCAGTTAACTTCATCAAACTGACCCCGGAACAGCAAAACGATGTTATTTCCCGTACATTCCATGAATCTATGTAAGTCTTCATAGGGAAGCAAAGGGGCTGTGTGTTTTGGCACACAGCCTTAATTTGCAGGCAAAGGGGGATGTTGGCAAATGCCATATTTTAGCCCCTATGTTCTAAAATGAAACAATCCTGTGAAATTCAGGCTTTTCGGAAGCCTTGGAGTTTCACAGGATTGCTTTCTCTTTCTGGCAGTTTCTGTTTTTGGGCGCAAAATCTGCCTTTTCTATTGAGTATCATCAAATTTATGTGCTATAATATATTTAAATATTTAACCGCCGTAGTAATATATGTTACAGAATGCCTTGCGCGATTTAAAAATGGAGGTTTATTATGGCTGTATGTCTGAATACGAACTCTGCATATATTTTATATAAGGAATTGGAAAACAGTGAATATTTTGTTGACAAATCCATGCTTATTGAGCTTATCAGCAGGCGCATCTGCACGAATACAAAATTTATCTGCATCACGAAACCGCGCCGTTTTGGGAAAACATCTGTTCTTAACATGCTCGGGGCGTACTACTGCAAGGCGCATGATTCCCATGAGCTGTTTGACGGGCTGAAAATAAGCAAAAGCGATTCGTATGAGAAGCATCTGAATAAGTATAATGTAATTAATCTGTCCCTAAACAGCCTGCCGGAAGATGGCAGCTCGTATATGCACTATATGAGCCTGCTAAAGGAAACGCTAAAAGATGATATCATGGAAAAATATCCAAAGTTAAATGGACGGAATTTTCGCAAGCTCTCCGATATGTTTGCCGCCACTGGCGAGCAGTTTATATTCATCATTGACGAATGGGATTACATTTTCAGCCACGGGCTCTATCCTGGCGATTACGGGGATTTCCTGGAATTTTTCAGGGACCTGCTCAAGGATAAGCCATACGTCGCGCTTGTCTACATGACCGGCGTGCTGCCCATCAAAAAATACAGCACGGGCTCTGCGCTGAATATGTTTCACGAGTACACAATGCTCAAAGACCGCTTTTTCGAGGAATATTTCGGCTTCAGCGAAAATGAAGTTGAAACGCTCTGCCGGAAGCAGTCCAAAGTGTCCATTGGCGAAATGCGCGACTGGTACAACGGGTACACTGCCTCGGGCGGATTGCGGGTTTACAATCCATGTTCCGTCATACAGGCGCTAATGAACGGCTACTGCCAAAGCTACTGGGCGCGGACGGGCAAATTTGACGAAGTTTTGTTTTTCCTCAAGTACAATATCGGCGAAGTGCGTGACGATGTTGTCAAAATGGTAAATGGCGCTTCCATAATGGTCCATATTGAGGATGCATATTACGCCGGCCAGGAAAGCATAAAAAACAGGAAAGAGATTTATTCTGCCATGATAATATACGGGCTCCTCTCCTACTGCGACGGCGAAGTGCAGATTCCCAACAAGGAGCTTATGATCGAGTTTGAGAGGGCTTTGGAAGACGATGATTTCGGCTATGTCGCGGAGCTTGTAAAAAACTCTGAAAATGTGCTTTATGCCACGCTTGACAAAAACGGCGATGCGGTTGCGTCATACCTGCACAACATACACAATGCTGAAATTCCAATCCTTAAATACAACGACGAGAACAGCCTCGCATGCGTCGTGACGCTTGCCTACCTTGCGGCAAGGAACAAGTACAAAGTCGAGCGCGAGGCAAAGAGCGGCAAGGGATTTGTGGATTTTATCTTTTATCCAAGAAAAAAATCCCTGCCGGGCATCATACTGGAATTAAAGGCAGACGGCACCCCTGAAGCCGCAATCAGGCAGGTTAAGGAAAAGGAATACGCTGCGAGACTGAGGCAGGAAAATGTCGGGCGGGTCATTGTTGTAGGCTTAAATTACGATACCGCAAAGAAAGAACATCAGTGCGTGATAACGGAATTGTAATCCCGCATGGAAAAACATATTACTGTGGCGGTTAAATGCCGCAGTGAATTACGCAGCAGATGGAGATTTGGGCAAGTAAGATTCTGCGATATTTAACCGCCGTAGCAGTCAATAAGGGCTAAATAGATTATTATTTTTTCACAAACAGGACATACTTAAGGAAACAGGATATGCCAAAGAAAGGATGATGGACATGAGCGGAAGAATACATTCTTTAGAAAGTTTTGGAACGGTTGACGGCCCCGGCGTGCGTTACGTCGTATTTGTGCAGGGCTGCCCTATGCGCTGCGCCTACTGCCACAATCCTGACACTTGGCCGGTAAGCGGCGGGAAAATGACGGAAGTGTCAGAAATTATAGCGGATTACGAGCGCAATGCCAGTTTTTACAAAGACGGCGGCATTACCGTAACCGGCGGCGAGCCTATGCTGCAGATTGATTTTTTGATTGAGCTTTTTGGCGAAGCGAAAAAGCGCGGCATCCATACATGCCTGGATACGTCGGGCATTGCTTTTAAGCCAGACAATGCCGCCTATGTTGCCAAAGTAGACAAACTGCTCCCTCTGACCGACCTTGTGATGTTGGACATCAAGCATATTGACCCCATAAAGCATAAAGAACTGACCGGACAGCCAAACGACGGCATTTTGGCATTCGCCCAGTATTTATCCGACCACAATGTCGCTATATGGATACGCCACGTCGTTGTCCCTACCATTACCGATGACGATGAATATTTATACAAACTCGGCTATTTCATCGGCGGCCTAAAGACGTTAAAGGCGTTAGATGTGCTGCCCTACCATACAATGGGAAAAGCAAAATACGCGCAGCTTGGCATCCCTTACAAATTAGACAAAATTGAGCCGATGGACAAAAATAAAATTCCCGCCAAAAAACAGGTGATTTTAGACGGCATCAAAAAACGGCGTGCCGAAACTGAAAGTTTGTGATTTTTTGCTTGTATAAAACGCCGTTTTGTATTAAAATAGAGACAGATTCTGATAAATTTTTATCAATTCAATATCCGTTTTATAAGGAGGACAAAGTTATGGCATACGTAATCAATGATACTTGTGTAAGCTGCGGTGCTTGTGCAGGACAGTGCCCTGTGAACGCAATCAGTGCGGGCGATTCCAAATATGAAATCGATCCGGGTACATGTATCGATTGTGGTTCTTGTGCAGGACAGTGCCCAGTTGGCGCCATTTCACAGGAATAGTTCATAGGAAGTTTCAAGGAGCGCCGCAAAACGGCGCTCCTTTGCTATATTGGCCTATTTTGCTTGCTTATGTAGAGGCAACTTCAGCTGGCCAGCATGCACACAGCCTATACCTTTTCCGCGTCTTCCTCTGCTGCTTCTTTTTCCTTTGTCCGCAAGCTCCAAAACCCTGCCTTTTTCCGCCTGCTTTTGCTGCGCAGCAGTTCGTCCATCCTCTGATAGTATTCCTCGTCCCGCTCCTTGCGCTCTTTTTCCCTGCTTTCTTCCCGTTCTTCCTGCATGCGGAACTGGTAGTCCAGCTCTTTTAAAAGCGACTGCCTGATATTGTCATAAAGTTCCTCATTTGTTTCCCTGACCGTTTCCGTAATCAATTGTTTTAACAAAATCTGTAGACGGATCGTCTTGTCCTCTTTGGAAGCGGGCACTGCTGCCTGCAGTGCCGTTTTTTCACTTTGGATCAATATTTTTGGAATGATCATTTTTCTGCCCTCAATCTCTTTGCTTATATTTTCCACTTCTGTGTCCTGCGGCTTTGCGCCTTCTTCTTCCATAGGCGTATCGCTTAAGTTCATTGCCATCCTGATCGCCTTTAGCTGGAATCCTTGTTCTTTCATATATTTTATTCTTTTGAAACGTTCCACATCCTCTGACGTATAACATCTATGCCCCTGCTTATTTCTCTGGATGGGAAGCTGCAGTTCCTCTTCCCAGTACCTTAATACATGCGTTTCCACCTGTATTTCTTTTGCCGCGTCTGAAATCATCATGCCTTCCATTCGTCCACACCTCCATATAAAGCAAAATAAAAGAGAACGGGTGCTTTCACCGCATTCTCTTTTGTAAAAACGTAGGATAACAGGTTATCTTTGCAGGTTTGCAAATTTTGTATAATCCGGGAGCCATACAAGCTCTACCGTGCCAATCGGGCCGTTCCTCTGCTTTGCTATGATAATCTCCGCAATGCCTTTCTTCTCCGTATCTTTGTTGTAATAATCGTCACGGTAAATAAACATGACGACATCGGCATCCTGCTCGATTGCCCCCGATTCACGCAGATCCGAAAGCATCGGCCTATGATCCGGGCGCTGTTCGACTGCACGGCTTAGCTGCGAAAGCGCGATGATCGGTATGTCCAGCTCTCTTGCCAATGATTTTAACGAACGGGAAATGTCAGAAATTTCCTGCTGCCTGGAATCCGCCCTGCCGCCCCCTGTCATCAGCTGCAGGTAGTCGATAATGATCATTTTCAGCCCGTATTCCAATTTATATTTACGGCATTTAGCGCGAAGATCTGAAACGCTGATCGCTGGCGTATCGTCGATGATCAATTTGGATTTTCCAATGACGCCCGCGCTCTCTATCAATTTTTCCCATTCTAAATCCGACAGGCTGCCTGTGCGGATATGCTGCGAGTTGATGTTGGATTCTAAGGAAAACAAGCGGTTTACAAGCTGTTCCTTGGACATTTCCAGGCTAAAGACCGCTACTGCCTCATTTTCTTTAAATGCTATATACTGCGCAATATTTAACGCTAACGCTGTTTTCCCCATGGACGGCCTTGCCGCAATCAGGATAAGGTCAGATGGCTGCATGCCTGCCGTCTTATAATCCAGATCCAAAAATCCCGTTGGAATGCCGGTCACCGAACCATGCGTCCTTGAAGCAAGCTCAATCCTGTCTAAGGCGTTTATGACAATCTCCCGGATTGGCACAAGCACTCCTGCGTTCCTTTTTTGCAAAAGCTGGAATACCTGCTTCTCGGTATCTTCCAATATCGTTTCTGTGCTTTCTTTTCCAAGATAACACGCATTGGCAATCGTTTCGTTTAACTTGATCAGCCTTCTAAGAAGCGACTTTTCCGCCACGATATTGGCATAATATTTGATATTTGCCGACGTTGGCAGCACAGTGAGCAAGTCCCTGATAAATTCCAGGCTGGCAACTTCCGGCGGCACATCTTTTTCTTTGAGCTTATTTTGCAGCGTGACAATATCTACCGGCTTTCCTGCATCGTGCAATTCCATCATTGCCTCAAACAAGACACCGTACTGCCTGCCATAAAAATCTTCCCCGGTAATAACCTCCGCAGCTATGACAATAGCTTCTTTGTCCATGAGCATAGCGCCAATGACTGACTGCTCTGCCTCTATGCTGTGCGGCAAAACGCGCTTGAGTAATACTTCTTCTGCTGCCATGTCCTTTCCCCCGCGAGCTTAATTTTTCTCCCGCACTTTCACTTTTAACTTTGCGCTTACCTGCGGATGAAGTTTGACAGATACTTCATAACTGCCAAAAGTTTTTAGCGGTTCTGGCAGCAGCAGTTTTTTCTTGTCTAATGTAATGCCATGCTGCTCTTTTGCCGCCTGTGCAATTTCTTTTGAGGAGACAGAGCCAAACGCCCGGCCGCCTTCCCCCGCCTTCATTTCTACTGTGACTTCCAGCCCTTCCAGCTTTCCGGCAAATTCTTTTGCATCTTCCAATTGCTGCTTTGCAATCTTCTCCTCATTGGCTTTTTGCAGTTTTAACGCATTTAAGTTCGCCGGGCTAGCCTCTTGTCCTAATTTTTTTGGCAAAATAAAGTTTCTCGCATACCCTTCGCTCACTTCTGCAATGTCGCCTTTTTTCCCTAAGGACTTTACATCCTGCAATAAAATTACTTTCATTATAAATCACCCTCTTCTATCATATTGTCTAATGTATTTTTCATAATGCGGATTGCTTCTTCTAACGTCGTTTCCATCTGGGCGCCCGCTACGTTCATATGTCCGCCGCCGCCAAGGCGTTCCATGATGACCTGTACATTCACTTCGTCAATCGAACGCGCACTGACGTAAATGTGGCCCTGGTATTCCGTCAGGACAAAACTTGCCCTGATTCCTTTGATGTTCAAAAGCTCGTTTGCCGCCTGTGCCCCAAGGATTGTCGGGCTTTGGATGTCTTCGCTCAAACATACGGAAATCGCATAGCAGTCGCGGTAAATTTCCGCCTGGCTGACCGTATCCGCCTTGACTTTGTATTCCGTTGCATCTTCCCTGAACAGTTTGCGCACCCTTGTCACATCCGCGCCGTTCCTCCTTAGAAATGCTGCAGCTTCAAAAGTACGGACGCCCGTTTTTGTCATAAAATTGTTTGTATCTATTACAATGCCGGCATACAGGCAGTCCGCTTCCTCACTCTTTATTTTAATGCCGTCACCGACATATTGCAATATTTCCGCCACCATTTCGCAAGTGGACGAGGCATACGGCTCCACGTAAGAGAGCGTCGCATTTTCAATCGTTTCCGATCCCTGCCTGTGATGGTCGAGCACTACAATGGATTTGCACAGCCTAAGCAGTTCCGGGCATTCCGTAATGCTTGGCCTATTGACGTCCACAACGACTAAAACCGCATTATTTCCCACGCTTTCTACCGCCTGGCTGCTTGTTAAGATCATATCTTCTATATAATCTGCATTGTGCGAGAATAGGGCGGCTAACGGCTGCACGGAAGTCGTCGCTTCGTTTAGCACAATATGCGCCTTTCTCTCCAATGATGCCGCTATGCGGTATACGCCAATCGCCGCGCCAAAGCTGTCAACGTCCGCAAGCCTGTGCCCCATGATGATGACTTTATCCTTGCTTGTAATGATCTCGCTTAGGGCATGGGCTTTCACCCTTGCCTTGACCCGCGTATTCTTTTCTACCTGCTGGCTTTTGCCGCCATAATAGGTAACGGCAGTGGGCGTTTTGACGACGGCCTGGTCACCGCCCCGCCCTAGCGCAAGGTCAATGGAAATCCTGGCAAATTCATAATTCTGCCCATAAGTCAGGCCGTCATAGCCGATGCCGATGCTTAGCGTTACCGCCATTTCATTGCCGATATTGACTGTTTTTACGTCCTCTAACAGTTCGAATTTTGTTTCTGTCAGATGGATTACGGATTTTTTGCGCAATATGATAAAGTACTTGTCTTTTTCTATTTTTTTCGAAATCCCATCCATGGAGGCAATATATTTATTGACTTTACGGTCAATGAGCGCGATGAGCAGTGAGCGGCGGACTTCCTCTACGCTCTCTAGCGCCTCCTCGTAATTGTCAAGGTAAATCATGCCGATTGCTAACGACTGGTCATCATTTTCCCGCAGCGCGATCTTTAGCGCCGTTTCATCAAACAGGTACAATGCGATCAAATAGCCATCATAATCTTTTGCCTGGATAATGTCGCTGTTTTCGACCATTTCTTTTAAGGATATTTTCTTTAACCTGGCAAGAAATTCCATGTTTTCATATTCAAGCTCAATCTGCACTTCCGCTTCCCCGCCCGGCAGACGGTCCCTTGTGATCACCGGAAAGAGCGCCGTAATTGACTTTTTATATTCCTTGTCCTTGCCGATCAGCCGTTCAAACGCCCTGTTTGTCCAAATGACTTTGCCGTTTTCATCAAGCAGCGCATGCGGAAGCTCTAATTCGCGCAGCAGCTTTTTTTGAATCTGCCCGTACTGCGTCGCAAAGCTGATAAGCTCATTGACGATGACCGGGCCGCTGTAGCACTGAAGCACTGCAATCACAATAAAATAGAAAAGGACAAAGCCGGTTAACAGCAGTCCCGCCCTGTAATCCAGCATATAGGCCAAAATATTTACAGCGGCCAGCACGATGCCAAGAAAAACAGCTGTCTGCAGAAATGTCCTCATTCTTCCTTTGACCCTGATTTTTTTGCTCATATCAATCTCCATTGTTCGTAAAGTCTGATTCTGGTTGGTTGGTTATGTAACAGTTTTGCCCACGCACAACATGCGGATGCCTTACGGTGAAACTGTTGCTCTACTTAGTATACCATTTTTTTTTCATAAGTGCCATACCATTATTTAGTCTAAAAACAGTTCTTTTTGTATAGATATTGTATATTTTGCGAAATCAGCACTTTTTTCCCATGCGGGGAGAGTTTTGTCGGAAACTTTTCGTTGCAAATATGGAAAGATATGGTATGATTTTAAATAAAGCAGACAACAAGACAACGCACAGTAGAAAGGATGGAAACACAGCTATGAAAAAACACCGATTACTTGCCGCTTCTTTAGCCGCATGTCTGTCCCTGTTTACATGCATGCAAACGGTACATGCTGCCGCAGCAGACTCTTTATACCGGAGCGAGCTGACAAATGAATGGATTACTGCGTCAATCCAGACACAGCGTCCTGTTGCCATTATTGTAGACAATGAAAAAATTGCCCTGCCGCATTACGGGCTTTCAACTTCTGATGTAGTTTATGAAATTACAAACAGCCTGAAAAACGACGGCGTTACGCGTTTTATGGTTTTGAAAAAAGACTGGACAAAGATTACGCAATTTGGCAGCATCCGCAGCGTGCGCCCGACCAACCTGCAGCTTGCCCCTGAATGGAATGCCGTTGTATGCCATGACGGCGGGCCTTTCTACATTAAGCCGTACCTGGCAAATCCTTATGTTGATAATTTCAGTGGCGGCTTTACCCGCATCAACAACGGGAAAGCAAGGGAATTTACGGAATATGTGACGGGAAACGATCTGATCCAGCGTTTTAACAGCAACAAATGCAGCACGCAATACAATGCGTACTATCCAGGCCCGCATTATCTGTTCGCACCGGATGACGCACCCAATACGCTTGCTACGGCTCCCGGTGCCGTAGGCTGCAGCCGGATCAACCTGCCTTATAAGCACAATAAGCCGAATCTGACATACAATGCGCAGACAGGCCTTTATTACTACGCGGAATATGGCAAAGCGCATGTAGATCCCGGCAACAACAATGCCCAGCTTTCCTTTAAAAATCTTTTGATCCAGAATACTACGTATACGCCGTTAGATGCGAATGGCTATCTTGTATTCAATACAATTGGCGCAGGCACTGGCTATTACATTACAAACGGCAAAGCCATCCCCATTACATGGAGCAAAGCAAGCGATACCGACCCGACCCGGTATTACGATGCAAACGGTAGCCAGATCCTGTTAAATACCGGCAGGACGTATGTTGCCATCGTGCCAAGCGACTTGTGGGCAGGCATACTGATACAATAGGATATACGCCCGTATACTAAAAAAATCCGGCTTTGCCGGATTTTTTTAGTATAGTTTCTCAACGACCGCTTTGGACGTTTTTTGTTTATTTTCCATTGAGATTCCAAGGTTTCTCCTATAATACTCCCGAAACAGGATATCCACAATGTAGAGCTGGCTTAATTTCGCTCCCATAGAACCGCCTTCCAACGGGCCCTCATTGCAGCCGCAAAGCAGCACGCAGTCTGCGTATGCCGTCAGGGGCGATTTTAAAAACCTTGTCACTGCCGCCAGTTTTGCGCCCGCTTCCCTTGTAATCTGCGCAACATGCACAATGTCTTTTGTCGCGCCGGAATAAGAGATCAAAAATACCAGGTCTTTTTGCGTTGCAATCGAAGCTGTCATCGCCTGCATATGCGGGTCATCGACACAGCTTACTTTGTTTGTAATGCGCAAAAATTTATTCCTTGCCTCCATTGCTGTCAGCAGGCTGTCGCCAATCCCAAAAAAGTAAATGTGCTGCGCTTCCTCCATCATCGTCACGGCACGCGCAAGCTCTTCCCACTGCAGGATCTTGTGCGTTTCCCGCAGGGCATTGATATGGTCTTCCAAAACATCATCCCTGATCTTTTGTATGGAAGGCGTCTTAGAAATATCCTGGCCGTTTCCTTTTTCCTCCTGCCCCGATATGCTTAAAGAAAGTTTCATTTTAAATTCCTGATATCCTTTTAAGCCTATCGTGCGGCAAAAGCGATGTACGCTGGCGTCTGCGACCTCGCACACATCCGCCAGCTCCGTAATCGACATAAACAATACCTGATTGACATTCTTTGCCACAAAGTCAGCAATCTTCTTTTCTGTTTTCGTCAATTGATTATACAATAATTGAATATCCGACAATACGCCAAACGTTGACACGCCTTCTTCCTCCGTCCCTCTTGTATCTGCCATGCGTTGACTGTATGGGTCAGCAGTATGTTTTTACCGCCTCGGCTATCTGCTGCGCACATGCCTTGGCAATCGGCAGATCCGCTTCTGCCAAAGGCGCTAACGGCGGCCGCACGCTGCCTATATCCGGCCCGCCCTGCATACGGATGATCTCTTTGATCACCGCATACATATTGCCGCGTGTAGAGCACATCCGGTAAATGATGCGGCAAATCTCATTTTGCAGCTTCTGCGCACGTTCCAGCTCCCCTTGCAAAAAGAGCCCGCGCACCTTTAAGTAAAGCTCTGGCATTGCCGCATAAGTGCCGCCAATTCCGCCGATGGCACCCGCTGCCAGGCCGGAAATAAACTGCTCATCAGGACCGTTAAAGACAATCATGCCCTCATCTGCAAACATCTGGATATCCTGCACCGGCATGGAAGAATTTTTCACGCCGATGACCTTCTGATTTTTCTTCATTTCCCTTAAAAGATTTAACGTTAACGCCACACCTGCAAGCTGCGGGATATTATAAATGATAAAATCGGTATTTGGAGCCGCTGCGGAAATGTCGTTCCAGTATTTTGCTATGGCATGTTCTGGCAGATGGAAATAAATCGGCGGTATGGCCGCAATCGCATCCACGCCAAGGCTTTGTGCATGCGCTGCAAGCACGCAGCTGTCTGCCGTATTATTGCAGGCAACATGCGCAATGATTACAATCCTGCCCTTTGCTATTTCCATCACTGCCTCTAACGTTTTCTTCCGGTCCTCTACGCTCTGGTAGATGCATTCCCCAGAAGAGCCGCCTACATACAGGCCGGTTACCCCTTTGTCTATCAGGTACTGCGTAAATTCTTTTACTTTTGCGGGAGATACTTCCCCCTCTTTATCATAGCATGCATACAATGCCGGGAATACACCCTCATATTTTTTCCTGTCCATTTTAGACTTCCTTTCTATCAACATGCAGTTTCACTTTACAGGCATCAGCCTTTGACAGCACCCATCGTAATGCCCTGCGTAAAATATTTCTGGAACATAATAAAGATGGCAACAATCGGAACCGCGCCTAATGCAGCACCCGCCATAATCAAGCCGAAGTCATTCGACATTTCTGCCTGCAGCTTGGCGATACCAAGCGAAATTGTCAGCACCTTGCTGGAGTTTAACATGATCAGCTGCAGGAAATAGTCATTCCATGTAGAGATAAACGTAAAGATTGCCAATGCGCCGATGCCGGGTTTGATCATCGGCAGCACGATCGTAATAAACGTCTGGATTTCCCCGGCGCCGTCAATCCTGACCGCCTCAAGCATTTCCGTAGGAATGCTCTCTGAAAACTGCTTTAGCAGGAAAATGCCAAACGGCCAGCCGACTGTAGGGAGGATTACCGCCCACATCGTATCATGCAGCCCCAAAAAGGACATTTCCTTTAACAGCGGCACGAGCACGACCTGTTTTGGCAGCGCCATCGCGCATATCAATAAAGTAAACAGCACCTGCTTGCCGATAAAGCGTTTCTTTGCCAGTGCATACCCTGCCATTGATGCGGTCAGACAGGTAAGCCCCATGGACATAACTGAAATAAATACCGCGTTAAACAGCCAGAGGAATGCCGGTTTTTTCATAAGTCTTTCATAATTATTCATCGTCGGATTATGCGGAAACCATTCCGGCACTGCCGCATTGATGGCACCCGCGTCTTTAAACGATCCGGTAATGATCCAGTATAACGGAAAGATAAAGAGCAGTGCAATGATGATCATAATGATCAGGACGACGATATCATAAGGTTTTTTTGCTTTTAGCTTACTATTCATTCTGATAACCATACCCTTTCTTCTTTCTATTCTTTAGACTGTCCCAATTTTAGCTGGATCGCTGAAAAAATAGCAATTACGATGGCAAGGAAAATGCCCATTGCATTGCCAAATCCATAATTGTTCAGCTTAAATGCCTGATAGTAAATATAAAACATGATCGTTTCTGTCTTATGGTTTGGCCCGCCGCTTGTCAACAGCTGGATCAACGCATAACACTGGAAAGAGTTGATCGTTGTAATAATGACGATGTAAAGCGTCGTTGGCATAATGGCAGCCCATTTGATCTTCCAGAATGTCTGCATTTTTGTCGCGCCATCCACTTCCGCCGCTTCCACAAGGGAGGCATCCACATTGCCAAGCGCGGCGACATAAAGCACGATCGGCTGTCCGATAGACGTCGTAAAGAGGATTAAAATAATGCACCACAGGGCAAATCTTTCATCCCCAAGCCAGCTGATTTCCTTGTCTACCACTCCCGCATTTAACAGCAGAGTGTTGAATAAGCCATTGTATTTGCTAAACATCCATTTCCACACTACGGCCACTGCTACCGAGCCAGTAACAACCGGAAGATAAAAAATACACCGGAAGATCGAGCGGGGCACCGCTTTCATGTTGTAAATGGAGGCACCGACCCACAAGGAAAACGCGGTAACGGAAGGCACTGCCACAACTACGATCAGAATCGTATTTTTCAAAGCAACAAGGAAAATCTTATCCTGGAACATCGTAATATAATTTTGTACGCCAATGAAAGAGAACTCTCCCATTGTATATTTAAAGAAACTGGTAACCAAACATAACACCATAGGAATAATGACAAATCCTACGAAAAAAATCAGTGCTGGAAGGCAGAAAAGATAAGCCGAACGTGTTTCACGCCAAACCAACACTTTGCTCCTTGCCGGTACATTGCTCTTTTTTTTCATCCTGATACCCTTTCTATCACGCAAACTGATAAACTATTTCCGCCCATCTGCTTCTTTTTTTGAAAAAAGAGCACCCGCCTTTACAAGGCAGGTGCTCCACATGCTTTGGAACTAGTTACCTGAGGATGCCGCTGCTGTAGCGTCATTACATGTTTTTGCATAATTGTCCGCTGCTGTCTGAATATCGTCGCCGGCAAAAATCTGCTGAAGCAGGTTCCACCAAGCTGTTCTCTGCTCTGCCCAGCCAAGGGTTACGTTGTAGTATGCGCCTAACCACTTGCCAAAGCCTACAAACTGATTCATTCTTTCTTCATCTGCCGTGCCGCTGTAGATATCTGCAAAGGAAGCGCGTACCGGGAAGAAACCGGAAGCAATTACGCTCTTAGGACCCTGTACCGGATCATCGCATACAAATTTGATGAATGCTTTTGCTGCTGCAACTTTGCCTTCATCGCCATTGTTGAAGATACCAAAGCCCCAGATACCGCCGCATAATTCCGGCACACCGTCAGCTGACGGGAAAGCTACCGGCATAGGCGTGAATGCGGATGCTGCAATCGCGTCTGCATTGTTTAACGGCATTGCTGCATTCCAGCAGAAGGACATTGCTGTCGTCTTGTTCGTGAATAATTGAATTTCATCGCCCGCTACAATACCTGCGTCATAGCTTAAGATGCCAGCGTCAACCCAGTCTTTTAGCTGCTTTAAGCCTTTTACGCCAGCTTCGCTGTTCATCGTCCACTCTGTGTAAGCATCATCCGTAAATTTCGCATCGTACAGATTCATTGCCAATGCGCGTGTGCCCTGGTCGCCGCCCTGGCCGCCACAGTAAACAACGCCTGTTTCTTTTACTAAACCGGATTCTTTTACTGCTTTTAATGCTTTTTCAAAGTTTTCTGTCGTCCATGTGCCGTCTTCGTTGATGTACTGTAAAGCGTCAGCCTGTTCGAAAACTTCTTTGTTGATAACCATCGTATGTGTCGTCATACATAACGGATATTCGTAGTATGCGCCATTTGCGGCTTTGCAGGCTGCTTCAATCGCTGCGCTCTTTGCTATAATGTCTGCCTTTGTATCGGCATCCCAAAGATCTGCAATATCAACCATTTTGCCTTTTGCGCCCCAGTTTGCAACAAGACGCTCCGGTCCTTCCAAAATCACGTCAGGCGTTGTGCCAGCTTCGATAGCTGCTGTAACCTGATCGTCGCCCGACTGGTAATCCAAATACTCTACAGATACGTTTACATCAGGATAAACTGCATTGAATGCAGCGATGATCTCGCCAACTGCTTCCGCATCCTGGAATTTGCCTACCGGATAGGTCCATAATGTAATGTCTCCGGCAACTGCTGCTTCTGCAGGTTCTTCTGCCGGCTCCTCTGCAGGCGTTTCTGCCGGTGTTTCCGCGGGAGCTTCTGCAGGCGTTTCCGCAGGTTTCTTCCCACATGCCGCAAGTGATATTGTCATAACACCTACGAGTAATAAAGCAAGTAACTTCTTCATAGTAATTTTCCTCCTCTTCACTATTATGAAAGCTGAAATGTTTCATGCCTTATGTAGAATTGTACACTACACAGCAGTATATGTCAATAGAACCTTCTCATTTTTTGGAAATTTTTTTCACTCTAAAAATAATTGATAAAGATTTTTTTATTTTATTGGCATCTGGACTGTTCCGTGCTATAATGGCAGTAATGTGAAATTTACTAAGAAAGGAATTTTTTATTATGAAAATGAACGCTTCTGAAATATTGAACGCTGTCCATCATTCTATTATTGTTTCCTGCCAGGCGCTCCCGGGGGAGCCGCTTTACTGTGAAGAAATGTCGCTCATGCCCTTTATGGCAAAGGCCGCTAAGCAGGCGGGCGCTAAGTGCATCAGGACAAGCAGCGCAAGGGATGTGGCAGCGATCAAGGAAGAGACCGGCCTTCCTGTCATTGGGCTGATCAAGCGCAAGTACGAAGGCTTTGACTGCTACATTACCCCGACGATGAAAGAGATTGACGAACTGGCCGCTGTAGAATCCGATATTATCGCGTTAGACTGCACCGCTTTAAAAAGGGGCGACGGCCTGTCAGTCAATGATTTTATTGCGCGGATCAAAGATAAGTATCCCGATATCGCCCTAATGGCGGATATTTCCACTTTAGAAGAGGGCATAAACGCCTGGAAATGCGGCGTTACCGTTGTCGGCACTACCATGAGCGGCTACACGCCTTTCTCCCGCCAGGCAGACGGGCCTGATTTCCAGCTCGTCAAAGACCTTGTCAGAGAGCTGCCTATCCCGGTCATCGCGGAAGGCAAGATCCATACGCCGCAGCAGGCAAAAGAAATGCTTGCCACAGGCGCACACGCCATTGTCGTCGGCGGTGCCATTACAAGGCCGCTTGAAATTGCGGCACGTTTTTACAATGCCATCAACTAATGCGCACTAAAGGAGGACTGCCTTATGATTTATGACAAATTACATAATATCGGCACTTACAAAGGCGTCAATGCACATTTAGATACTGCCATCGACTATATCCTTGCCACGGACCTGCATGCGCTCCCCATGGGGAAAACGCCAATCGACGGCGATCTTGTGTATATCAGCGTCATGGAAGCGCAATCTTCCCCCTCCTGCGGCAGGAGTTTTGAGATCCATAAAAATTATATGGATATCCAAATTGATCTTGCCGGCACGGAAATCATTGAGATTGGCGATGCTGATGCCATGACTGTATTAGACTATAACGGGCAGACTGATTTTGCCAGTGCAGCCTGTCCCGCGCTCACTTCCTGCACGATGGGCGAAGGCAATTTCATCGTATGCATGCCCTGTGAGCCGCACAAACCCGGCGTCCAGGCAAAAGAGGACACTTTTCTTAAAAAGTGTGTCATAAAAGTCCATAAGTAATCTGATGACAGAAAGGAAGCAAAGCATATGAAGGCACTTGTTTTTGATATTGGAGGCACCTCAATCAAATACGGCGTATGCGAAAACGGGACGCTTACGCAGGTGAAGGAAACTCCTACAGAAGCGTATTGCGGCGGACGGCACGTTTTAAACCTTGTCGCTTCGCTCGTTGGGCAAAAAAGCGGCTATGATGCCATTGGCATCAGCACGGCCGGACAGGTCAATCCCGATACCGGCACTATTATTTATTCCAACAACAACATCCCCGGCTATACCGGAATGCAGATACGCAAAGAATTTGAAGAGCTTTTCCATGTGCCAGTCATGGTGGAAAATGACGTAAACAGCGCTGCCATGGGGGAAGCCATTTACGGCGCGGGCGTTGCCTACAACGATTTTATCTGCATCACTTACGGCACTGGCGTTGGCGGCGCCATCATCCACAAAAAACAGCTGCAGCACGGCTCTGCATTTTCTGCCGGGGAATTTGGCGGAATCGTCACGCACGGAGAGGAAAAACTTGCGGGCAGCGGCCTGCTTGACGGCTGTTATGAGCGTTTTGCCGCTACGAGTACGCTTTCTGAATCTGCCCGCAGCTATGACCCTTCGCTTTCTAACGGCCGCAAAATATTTGAGCGGATTACAGAGCCAAAAGTCAAGGCGATCGTAGATGCCTGGATCGACGAAATCATACTCGGCTTAGTTACCATCGTGCATATTTTTAACCCTACCTGCATCGTGCTTGGCGGCGGCATCATGGAGCAGCCCTATATCATAGAAAAGATCCGGGAAAAACTTCCGTCCATGATCATACCCGGCTTTCGGCATGTGCAGATTTTGCCCGCCAAACTTGGAAATTCTGCCGGGCTGTTAGGCATTTATTATCTTACGCAGCAGTATATCATATAGATGGCAGAAAGGAATAGGATGATGAAAAAAACAATCATATGTTTTGGCGATTCCAACACGCATGGGTATGATTCGGAAAGCGGCGGAAGGCTGGATGATACGAAACGTTATCCTTGTCTGCTTGCCGATTATCTTGGAAACGGCTATCTTGTAAGGGAAGAAGGCTTAAGCGGCAGGACGACTGTGTTTGAAGACCCTTTGTTTGAAGGGCTTAGCGGAATATCCGTCATCCATTCCACGCTTTTAACGCATGAGCCGGTAGACCTGCTAATCATCATGCTTGGAACAAATGATGTGAAGGCGCGTTTTCACGCCAATGCGGAAAATATCGCAAAAGGGATGGAACGGCTTGTGCAAAAAGCCAAATCCGCCATAAACGCATGGGGCAATGGCCGCCCCAACATTCTTCTGATTGCGCCTCCGCCCATTGGGGAAAAGTACAAAGAAACTTTTGTATACAATGAGATGGGGTCAGGATGCGTGGAAAAATCACGGGAACTTGCCTTTTATTATGAGCGGACCGCACAGCTGACAGGCTGCAGCTTCTTAGATGCCGGAACGATCCCCGGCATCCAGATGCATCCAAACGATCATATGCATTTAACGGCCGAAAGCCACCGGCTGCTGGCAGAAAAGCTGGCAGAAACTATCCCGGGACTGCTTTAACAATTTATGCAAACGAGCAGGGGAGTTTTCCCCTGCTCGATTTTTTTACTCCATAACATAAGGCATCAATGCAATATGGCGGGCACGCTTGATCGCTACCGTCAAAGCCCTTTGATGCTTTGCACAGTTTCCTGTGATCCTTCTAGGAAGGATTTTTCCTCTCTCCGATACGTATCTTTTTAACTTATTCACATCTTTGTAGTCAATTACGTTGTCTTTTCCACAAAATACGCACACTTTTTTTCTTCTGCGTATTCCGCCGCCTCTCCTCTTCATTGGAGAATCCGGCTTTTCTGTCTTATTATAAGCCATACCAATCCTCATTTCTGCACTGCTTTTATCTTTGCATGATCCCGGCCGGAACCATGCATAAAACAGTTTTGTGCCAAGCAGCGCCCAGGCACAGACTGCCGTGTGAAAATTTGGCCTTCCACACTGTTTCTCCTGTTTTTGCCTTAATTAAACGGCAGTTCTTCATCAATTCCATCTGGAATGTTCATGAAGCCATCTCCTGCAGCCGAAGGCGCCTGGGATGCCGGTGTGCGGGATGCCATAGCAGGGGAAAATCCGCTGTCAGGGCCTGCGCTGTTTTTGCTTTCTGCAAATTCCTGGTCTTCTACAACAACATCCGTTGTATACACTTTCACGCCGTCCCTGTTCGTATAGCTTCCTGTCTGGATGCGGCCGGAAACGAGTATTTTCGTCCCCTTGCGAAAGTATTTTTCTGCAAATTCACCGCTTTTTCCAAATGCCACGCATCCGATAAAATCTGCTGACTGCTCGTCCCCACTCCTGCTAAACCTGCGGTCTACAGCAAGTGTATATCTTGCAACTGCCATTGCGTTTTCGCCCTGTGAATATCTTACTTCAGGGTCTCTTGTTAATCTTCCCATAAGGATTACTTTATTCATACATTCCTACTTTCTACAAACAATCGTCTGTACCTATGCCTCGTCTTGTCTGACGCACAAATATCTGATGACGTTTTCCATAATGCGGACACGGCTTTCAATCTCCACCGGAACTGTAGATGCAGCATCAAATCTGATAAAATAGTAGAAGGCTTCTTTCATCTTCTGAATTTCGTAGGCCAATCTTTTCTTGCCCCATTCATCGACTTCCGTAACCTGTCCGCCAAATCTTTCGATCAAAGCCTTGCAGTTTTCAATGACTGTGGCTCTTTCATCATCTTCGATCTTTGCGCTGACAACAACGGCTAATTCATATTTGTTCATGCTCTGTTACCTCCTTTTGGTCTCTGGCCTCTGCCATACAGCAGAAGCAAGGAAATGAAACATATATCACAATTAGCTATTTTAACACAAAGCCGCCCGCGCTTCAAGCCTTTTTTCATACTTTTTCAAAATTGGAATTGATAAACCCCTTTATGGTATCTGTGCAAAAATCTCCCCGATGCTCCCATGGATGACCAGATCGGCCGCCATGTCTTTAGGGGTCGGCGTTTTGTTGATCAGTATCAGTTTGTTCCCCCTGTAATAATCGATCAATCCCGCCGCCGGGTAGACCGCAAGCGATGTCCCGCCGACAATCATAACGTCTGCATTTGCTATGTAAGAAACTGCCTCCGACAAAACACGATTGTCCAGCCCCTCTTCATAAAGCACAACGTCCGGCTTGATTCCTCCGCCGCATTCGCAAAGCGGAACGCCGTCCGCCTGCAGAATATATTCCGCACTGTAAAATTTCCCGCACTGCCTGCAATAGTTGCGCAACACCGAGCCATGAAGCTCCAACACTTTCCTGCTGCCTGCCGCCTGGTGCAGCCCATCGATATTCTGCGTAATGACAGCTTTTAAAACGCCTCTTTTTTCCAGTTCCGCCAGTTTTTTGTGTGCCGCATTTGGCGCGGCATCAAGGCAGAGCATTTTATCCCGGTAAAAACGGTAAAATTCTGCCGTATGGTTTACATAAAATGTGTGGCTTAAAATTGTTTCCGGCGGATAATCGTATTTTTGATTGTACAATCCATCCACGCTGCGAAAATCCGGGATTCCGCTTTCCGTCGATACGCCGGCGCCCCCAAAAAATACAATGTTGCTGCTTTCTGCAATGATGCTCTTTAACTGTTCTAATGTGTTCATGTCAACCTCCAATCCTAGATATCCTTATCTGTCACGAAAGATGCTGTTATTAAGTATGCCATCCTCCATATGAATTAACTATCTTTTTTTAATAACCAAAAAGAGCAAGCCATAAGGCCTTTGAAAGCAACAGATCCATTAAATTTAATTAACCTCATATCCTAAGATGGCCCCAGTTGCTGCACTTATCTCAAAATCATATTCTTTGCCGCCTCTGTAGAACTCTATTTCGTAGACTGCCTGGCCATCATCATAATCATATTCTGCTTTCGTGAATGCAGCCTCTGAAGCAGATACCCCTGCGTGTCTTAAGGCTATATCCTTTGCAGCTTCTTTGCCTATATCGCCTTTCTGAGTGCTGCTATTGCCAGCTGCCGGCTGCTGATATGCAACAGAATGTACTTCCACATCCTTGCTATATACAGCACCAGTTGCCGAGTTAATCTCATAATCATATTCATGTGTCGATGTATAAAACTCAATGTCATATACCTGTATGCCATCATCATAATCTAATTGAGCTTTGGTGAATGTGACAGATGCGATACTAAGTCCTGCATCAGCTACAGCTGCATTCTTGGCTGCATCAACTGTAATTTGCGCAGATTTCTGGTTTTCAGTATTTGGCTGTTGCGTTTTAGGCTTTTTATCTGAAACAGGCTGGCTATCATCTACTGTAGTCTGCTCTGTAAGCTGAACATCATCCTGTGCCTCTATAGTTAATTTTTCATGACTCTTAGCACACATAATGCCTGTGTCGGTGTTAAACTGGTATTCGTATTTCGTATCTTCTGTTTGAAACTGAACTATGTACACGTCAGCTGCGTTATTTTTTCCTGTACTTGCTTTCATTGAATGTATATCTGTGGATGCCATGCCAGCATCTGACAATGCTTTTTCAATGGCATTGTCCAAAGTGAAAGCTTCTTTAACCTCTGTCATCTCTGTTTTAACTTCTGTCTGGGCTACAGTATTCCCACATCCCGTTATATTCATAACTGTAAGTAAAATAATGCCAACAACTGCTGTCTTTTTCATATTATCATTCCTCTCTCAAAGGCTTATTGCCGTCATAATGCCCAAAACATCCGTAACATCTTTTCCTGCGGCAACATCCCAGTAGCTTTCCATTGCCATTTCCCGTATCTGCTTCTGATTTTCATTTATTTCTCTTTGATAATCCAAAACCTGCTGTGCTGGACTCATACAACAACTCAGCTCTCTGCTTTCAAATGTGTTTTCAGTATACCCCAAAATACTTCTTAATGCAAGAAACAAATGCACCCCTGCGTATAAAAACAAACCCCGGAGCTTCAACTCTCCGAGGTTTTAAGAGGCGCAGACCGGATTTGAACACCTAGCGCAGGCAGAGCATGGCCTGGATTTTCACAATCCTATTTGCCAAACAAATCGCTGTGTGACCCCATGCGCGATAAAGTCAGCACCAGAACGTCATTCTCAATGCGGTAAATCAACAGCCAGTCTGACAGGACATGACACTCTCGATGCCCGGCCCAGTTCCCCGTCAAAGCATGATCTTTGTTTTTTTCTGGAAGCGGAAGCCCGAGAGCCAGCGCTGCGATTATATCGTCCAGCAGCCCGATGTCCAGCCCGCGCCTAACAGCCAGTTTATAGTCTTTTTTAAATTGTGTCGTGGGCTTGACAATATACTTTGCCTTCTTCATGCCTTCAAATCTGCGAACAATTCATCCAGGTCAGTGTATCCTTTTACCGATGGGTCTCTCGCAATCCTTTCTGCCTCCAACATAGCGGCAACTGTTTCACTGTTAAACCGGTTCAGTGAAATATCAAAGGGAATCCGTCCCTCCCGGAGCGACTGACGGACAAAAATATTGAAAGCTGTTGTCAGATTCATGCCAAGTTCTCCGAACAGCCTGTCGGCTTGCGTTTTCAAATCCGAATCCATGCGGATGCTGATGTTTGTAGTAGATCCAGCCATATTATCATCCCCTTTCCTACTGATAACCATATTATAAGAAGCAAGGA
>QLIP01000134.1_pt1 | contig 41900 bp, 38 predicted proteins | sample 1769771 | NCBI WGS metagenome assembly QLIP01 (sample SAMN09428762, study PRJNA476227) | Gut metagenome, whole genome shotgun sequencing project. | isolation source: cecum | host: Rhizomys sinensis | place: China: Jinsha town of Minqing, Fujian Province | collected 2013-09-23 | reverse complement strand
GCTTGGAGTCTTTATTAAATGTTTCCATATTGTTTATCAGATAAGTAGCTCATAGAGGGTGCGAGAGGGACCGACCCCTATGGAGGGTGCAGAGCCGTGATGCGACCAGCGAAGACAAAAAGAACTTCGCTGAATAGTCAGTACAGAGCTTTATTAGAGACTTAAAATTTCTTGAGCAGAGAGGCCGGTTGCTTTACTGATAGTTTCAATATCAACATTCAAGAGACGGAGAGCTTGTGCATTTGCAAGTTTTTCTTTCATACGACCTTCTGTAATACCTTCTGCACGACCTTCTGTATAAGACAGTTCTACACCCGATAAGTATGAATTGAAACGTTCAAGAGACTGACTGTAAGCAACAGTCTCTTCTGCGGCTAATGCCGCAGTTTGAGCAGCATCGAAGAAGTCCTGATACATCTTGCTGAGATATGGCTTGGAGTCTTTATTAAATGTTTCCATATTGTTTATCAGATATAAAATTTGTTTAAGTTCAGTTTCACATTCATCCCATTCCATATTTGCCATCTGTTTGAGTGACAAAACGATGATTTTCATTTTGTCAGAAAACAGTTCGCCGGACTCGGTATCCACCAAGGAGATTTCTCGTTTGAGTTTCCTGACCATATGTTTGAAGTCGAAGTTGGTAACTACGACAGTTACGACAGGTGCGAGATTGAAATTCCATCCGGCTTTACCTTGTTCTGCAATCTGTTTGCTTCCATAATATAAAACGCGATCCTCGAAGGGCGGTTCATTTTCATTCTGCATTTCAAGGATAAAGTGATGCTCTTTTCGTCTTTTTTCTTTCTTTCCGCTTCATAAAAAGAGGGATAGTGCTTCTCAAGAGGATTTTTATAATCCGGCACATTTGAGACACAATATATATCATATACAATCCTCTTTCCATCTTGATATTTAGGCAGAACCTCTTTGTCATGATATTCAACATCGGTAATTGTAATCTGGTCATCAAATAATGCATTCAGAAACCGAATAAGCAAGTGCTTATTCTTCGGATTTCCAAATATGAACTTGAATCCGTAATCTGTACGGATATTCATAAACATTGTCAATTCTTCCTGAGTCATAACATAAGGTTTAATTGAATGCAAATTTAGATAAACAATTTCAATACTCCAAATAATGAAGTTGTTTAAACTTATTTTTTATAAGATTTGCGAGAGATTTTTGAACTGATTTTTTTACTCGAAGAGGAAGCAACCTTCTGGTTGGTTCCGATGAGAGGGAAGAAAGCAGTCTTGAAGTAGCTCATAGAAATTAATCGACATTATAGTTAACTGAGTCTTGAATAATAAAACTTGTTCTTTGGGGATGCTTTGGATTTGTCAGTCTGTCGCTTAACATGTACGCTCCTTCCTTCTGCATTCAAATCAGCACAAAAATAACTTCGTTTTATTCATCAATTTCTGCGAGCTACTTCAGATCCGCAAAACTTAATAAAAGAATAAAAAAACTTCTTCATTTTTAGATTCGTAAATAAGTTTAAACAACTTCAGTAATCATAAAAGTTGAGGGAAAGAGGGAAGTATGAGTTGCATTAAAAAATTCGACGAGAAATCCCTTTAAATCCCTTGCTTTGTGCCTACCCACTCCGACGCGTGTTAGGGGTAGTAGCACGGCGCGCGTAGGAGGTTATGGGGGACGCGCTTCCAAGCGCGTCGGCTCTTTCTTGCATATCGCACGTATTATAATATCGATAGAGTTTGCGCCTGAAGGCGCCTATACTTTGATGTCGCGCTTGGAAGCGCAACCCCCATGACCTCCGACGCTCCCCTTGCTGCTCGCTCCGACGCGCGCCAGAGCGGGTAGCACGGTGGGGCGCCAAGGCATGCGTCGGGGGCAGGGGGACGCGCTTCCAAGCGTCAAATTGTTTTAGCGTGTCATTTTTTTGCTGATATGCTTTCAAGCATATCAATTTTTGGACAATATGCTTCCATGTGTCGTGTATTTTAAAGCTTCATTAATAGAAAATAGGGAAGGGAGTCTTAGTCTACCAATGATTTGGAGGGGATGCGGACGGGAGTGGCTATGTTGCCTAATGAGAGGGCAGTGTGAAATATTACGTCAAGGTCGTGTGGCAACGTAGCTTTTCGCTGGAGGGCTTTGGCTTTTTCCGGGAAGTCGGCCAAGTATCTGTCTGACATCCAAATGAAAGCTGCCGGACGCATACACTCTTCATAGCCGTCATAGTGCATATGCATGCCGTGTTCTCCCAATAGTTCGCCGTGATCTGACACATATAACACCACCGCACGACGTTTGCCGAGACGGGAGATTATTTCATGCCAGAAGCGGTCGGAGGCAATAATCGTGTTGTCGTAGGAATTGATTATCTGTTGGTTGCTTAGATCATTGAAGACCCTGCTGTCGATTTCGGGCTTGAAGTGCGCGTCCTGTTGTGCGTAGTGCGACCGATACCACCAGTGCGACCCGATGGTGTGCAACATCAGTAGTAGACGCGGGGCGGCATGAGCCAGTATATTATCGACATGAGGTAACAGTTCTGTGTCCAGCCATTTGTCGTAGGTATATATTGATTTTGTGTTTCCATTGTTTATCATAGTGTCGCAGTTTTGCATGAAGTATGCGTATGGTCGGGCATCATCTTGATTTCCAATCCATGCGGTGCTGTAACCGGCTTTGCTAAAGAGAGTCATGAAGCCAGGTTCTGTGTCGCTTAGTTCGCTATTCAAACTGTCAGCGCGTGTCAGAATGTAAGGAACGCTCAGGTAGGTATATGTGTATGGACTATGCATATTTGGGAGACTAACCACGTTTGGTGTGGCACTCAGCAACGGAGTGGTGTTGCGATGGTATCCGTTCAATGACATATGGTCGGCGCGCAACGATTCTCCCAAAATAACAACAACTGTCAGCGAATCGGTGGGGCAGGAAGCCGGTGTGTGATCGAATGCCGGGCGTATGTCGGTTGGTTGGTGCCTATCTTGCAAATAAAAGATGTAATTGTATATCGTATTGAATGGCACGCGAGCCGAAACAGGTGCTTTTAAGCGTTGAATAAGACTGGAGGGCAGGTAGCCTAAGGGAATGGATGCTATAACGGCGCCGGTAATGAGCCAAAGTAGTGAATGTTTTGGTGTTGCAACGTGTCGAAATCGATAGATTGCTACTGCCACCCCCGCGAGGATGGCGATAATTGCTGATACAATAAGTTGCCAATCGATGGCTGTGGCCCAAACGGTAAGGTTGTTGACCATCGCCAACTCGATGGTTAGAGGCGTAATATATACCGATAAAGCATATTTATAATAAAGGGCTATTGCAGTTAAAGTTAACACAATAGGCGAGGCACCTAAAAATATATAACGATTAACGCTGATGGCTAACCACAATGCCGAGGCAAAGATGGCTACAATGCTCCAATGTCCGACGATGGTTAAAATACCCTGCCATCCGCCCAGAGGCGTGTCGATAAAGTCACACCCAATGCATAGCAATGCGTAAATAACTGACAACAATAGCCAAAACCGAAGATATAATATTTGTTTCATTCGAGAAAATTTAATACATGTTAGAATTGTAGATTGCATTCTATTTGAAGCAACTGCGTTGAATAAAAAAGCGTCGATGCGGGTGGCATCGACGCTTAGGAAGTGGGTTGGTGGAGCTGGAGGGGATTGAACCCTCGTCCAAACGTGGAATCAATGGGATTTCTACATGCTTAGTCTGTTGATTGGTTTTCGAAGCTGAGCAGGCCAACGACAGCCAACTCCGCTCTTAGTTCCTAAGTTTCGAACCAACATCGGAACTGTGTTGATTCTATTTCCGAATTTCTCTGCACCTCCTTGTCCAAACGTCTCGGAACGGGGCAATGGGGAGATGTCTCGTTCACCTCACTTTGAGGCGAATAAAGGAATCCTACTGTACTTCAGATTACGCAGCGAGAGCGTAGTTATTATTTTCGCCAATTATAGTTCGACGCTTTTGCGATTATAGAGCTTAAACGCCAAAGCTCTGCATGCTTACCTACCGCTTCTGCACGCTGTCAAAGCCAATCAGCCCCTTGTCTGACCTCTTTTTGCAAAAAGTTGCGGTCACATTCTTATGAATGCAACCGCAAATTTATCTGTTTTGTTTTAATAAAACAAACAGTAGAGTAATATTTAAGATTTTTTAAGACTTTTTCATCTCCTTTGCCCAAGTGTCTTTGAGTCCGATTGTGCGGTTAAACACGGGGCGTTCGGGAGTGGAGTCTTTATCTACGACATAGTATCCGAGGCGTTGGAACTGATAGTTGTCGCCAACTTTTAGGCGCTGTGCCAACCAAGGTTCAATCTTGGCTGTTTCGCGTATTTTGAGCGAGTCGGGGTTGAGGAGTTCGCGATAGTCAACGCCGCGCGCTTCCTCTTCAGCACCGGGATTTTCGCAAGCAAAGAGGCGGTCGTAGTCGCGGATTTCAGCTTCAACGGCTGTTGGCACGGCCACCCAGTGGAGAGTTCCCTTCACCTTGCGATCTGCGCCGGGGAGTCCGCTGCGAGTATCGAAGTCGACAGTAGCATAGATCTCTTCGATTTCGCCGTTGTCGTTTTTCTTAACACCTGTGCAATTGATGATGTATGCGCCTTTGAGTCGCACCTCTTTGCCGGGAGTCATGCGGAAGAATTTCTTGGGAGGATTCTCCATAAAGTCTTCACGCTCAATCCAAAGCTCGCGTCCGAACGGCATTTCGTGTGTTCCCTCTTCGAGGTTTTCGGGGTTGTTGTCCATGGTCATCATCTCGGTCTTATCCTCAGGATAGTTTGTAAGGATAAGTTTTACGGGATTCTGAACAACGCTTACGCGAGTTGCAGTCTTGTTGAGGTCTTCGCGCACGGCGTGCTCAAGGAGCTCGATGTGGTTGGTGGCCTCATATTTGGTGTAACCGATGCTATTGATGAAGTTCTTGATCGAGGTGGGGGTGTAACCACGGCGACGCAAACCGCGGATGGTCGGCATGCGGGGGTCGTCCCAACCGCGCACAAGACCCTCTTTGACAAGCTGGAGCAGTTTGCGCTTGCTCATCACGGTGTATGTAAGGTTCAGACGGTTGAACTCAATCTGTCGGGGGCAGTATGACTCATCAGCAATCTCTTTTACGAACCACTCGTAAAGGGGGCGGTGAGGCACGAATTCGAGCGTACATATTGAGTGTGTTACGCCTTCGAAGTAGTCGCTTTGTCCGTGAGCGAAGTCATACATCGGATAAACTTTCCACTCGTCGCCGGTGCGCCAGTGGGGAGTTTTGATGATGCGATACATGATTGGGTCGCGGAAGTGCATGTTGTCGCTTGCCATATCGATTTTGGCACGCAACACCATTGAGCCTTCGTCGAATTCGCCTTTGTTCATGCGTTCGAAAAGATCGAGGCTCTCTTCAACGGGACGGTCGCGGAAGGGGCTGTGTTGTCCCGGAGTTGTGGGTGTACCTTTCTGCTCCTTGATCTGCTCGCTGGTCTGCTCGTCGACATAGGCTTTGCCTTCGCGAATCATGCGTTTTGCGAGTTCGAAGAGCTGAGGGAAGTAGTCTGAGGCATAATAGAGGCGATCTTCCCAGTCGTAGCCGAGCCAGTGGATATCCTCTTTGATAGCTTCAACATATTCGGTGTCCTCTTTTTGCGGGTTTGTATCGTCGAAACGGAGGTTGCATGTACCACCAAATTTCTCGGCAGCGCCAAAGTCCATGATGAATGCTTTAGCGTGTCCGATGTGGAGGTATCCGTTCGGTTCGGGCGGGAAGCGCGTGTTGAGTCGACCGCCATTTTTGCCGGCCTCGAGGTCGGCTTTAATCTCTTGCTCTATAAAGTTGAGTCCACCCTCGGTGCGGGTTTCCTCTTCGTTGATAATCTCTTTCATTGTTTGATTTTAGGGACGTTGTCGTTTCAGTTCATAATCATTGCCGGCAGGGCAGGGGTGTTGAGCAGGACGTATGCTCGGGCGAACTGGCGGACGAAATTTACAGATGATTTGCGCGGCAGTGTGTTTGTCGTGGTGACTTGCACTCTTTGACGCACGTTTAAGGAGGAATCGTATGTCATAGGCAATTTGTTTAATAAAATAACACTATTATAACGATTCCTTCTCTTTTATTATTACATTAGTTTCGAAAAAAAACTTAGAAGTTGTTTAAACAGCTCTTTAAAGAGTTAATATTATCTCTTTTTCAGCCGCAATTCGACGCAGGTTGAGTATGGCATAACGCATTCTGCCCAGGGCGGTGTTGATGCTGACGCCTGTGGATTCTGCAATCTCTTTGAAGCTTAAGGCTTGATAATAGCGCATGATAAGGACTTCGCGTTGCAACACAGGAAGTTCGTCGATCAGATATTTAACGTCGTCGCGTATCTGTTCGATAATGATAGAATCTTCGATGGTGTGCTCGCAAAGTTCCTTGCGGTTTAGAAGATCGCCTTCCGAGAAGTCTGACGATTGATGGTTTTCTGATTTCTCTTGGCGATAGAAGTCGATGATCAGGTTGTGTGCTATACGAGAAATCCAGGCAGGAAATTTACCGTTTTCGGTATATCTTCCCTGTCTGATTGTCTGGATCGCTTTCACGAAGGTTTCCTGAAATATGTCGTTGGCCACATCTTCGTTCTTTACGATTCGAAGGATGTAGCTGTATATACGTTCCTGATGTCGACGCAACAGATTGTCGAAGGCTTCGTTATCGCCGGCGGCATACGCTCTTACCAACTCTTCGTCAGCCACGCTGTTGTAGTTTATCATTTGCTATTGATGTTAGTTTTTTGCGTAAATTTGTTTCAATAGGCAGTGTGTTTTGGGTGTTTTGTTCATTTTTCCTTTACAAAATTATAATTTTGCAGAATTATAGGCAAATATAAGCTCCGATTTTAACATTAAAATTTGTTAAAATCGGAGCTTTGTGCAATATTTTTTATAATTTGACGTATATCGAAGTTATTTAAAAAGCTTCGACGCTTAATTTTTTTGAAGTTCGAGAGCTGTCCAGGATGCATCCGATACAAGTCGTCGCAGTTCTGTGAAGCCATATTTTGCGGCGGCTTCTTTCAGCATCTCCACATCGGCTTCATAGAATCCGCTGAGCAGCATTCGTCCGCCCTCTTTTACCTTTGCGGCATATCGGTCAATGTCGTCAAGGATTATGTTGCGGTTGATATTGGCGAAAAGGTAGTCGGCGGGTTCAAGAGCTTCAAGAGCAGATGCATCGCCGTGAATGATCTGGATATCGACATTGTTCAACGCAGTGTGATCGATTGCATTGAGGTATGCCGGTTCGTCGATTTCGATTCCTGCCACGTTTTGAGCTCCGCGCATCTTTGCAAGAATGGCAAGAATGCCGGTGCCGGTGCCCATGTCGATCACGGAGCGGCCCTCGAGAGGGAGATCGAGAATGAGTTGCATCATCTGTGATGTTGTGTCGTGATGTCCGGTGCCGAAAGCCATTCGGGGGTCGATTACGATATCGTATTTAGCCTGGGGCACATCTTTATGGAATGTGGAATGCACCACGCATTTGTCGCCCACCACGATTGGTTGGAAGTAATTCTTCTCCCACTCTGCATTCCAGTCTTCGCCCTCGATAAATGTCTGCGAGAATGCGAACTCCACCGGGATAGGGAAGTCGGCCAGTGCATCGCGTGCCGAGTCTTCGTTGCCGATATTTGTACGAATATATGCAGTGAGTCCTGTTTCATCGGGCTCGAAACTTTCGAAACCGGCGTCGGCCAGAAAAGAGGCGGCGAGGTCGGTGATGTCGATATTGCAGGGGGTGGCGTCGATGCGCACCGAATAGTAATCGTTCATTGAAATTTTGAGTTTAATGACTTTGAAGATGTTTAAACAACTTCTCGAATATGTTTAAACAGCTTCTCAATAAAAAATGTGGTCTCAAAAAGAATTGAGACCACAAAATTAGTAAAATTTAGTCAATGATGTTGCTTATTTCCTCTTTTTCTTCAGGAAACGGGTGTAGAACTTGCGGGCAGAGCTGAAAGCCGACATACCAATCATGGCATAATCGAGATAGTTGAGTCCCGAAAAAAGCTTTCCGGCGATGCCGCTGACGCGTGCAATACTTTTCCCTTTCCCAGTTCCTTCGCCACCAAACATGCGCCGGTTACGGAGTTGGTCGACCTTGTGCATCATGCGAGTTTGACAGAATTCGCGCTGAAGGGCCACGAGAGCGCGTTGATATCTCAGCTCCTCGAGCGAATATCCTTTAAACTCCTTCTCTTCAGTGTGTTCTTTAATTGTCAGCTCTGTTTTGTTTGACATATTGAAGTTGTTTAAACTTATTTACGAATCTTAAAATGAAGTTGAATTTATTCTTTTATTAATCTTTGCGGATCTTTTTGACTGCTTTTTCCTCTCTCATCGGAACCAACCGGAAGGTTGCTTCCTCTTCGATAGAAAAAATCAGTTCAAAAATCTCTCGCAAATATTAATAAAAAATAAGTTTAAACAACTTCATCAATTTCAGTTCTTATCGATTATCAATTTAGAGATGAATCTCGCTACGGGGTCGAGCAGCAATGGTTTGCGAAGCAGGAAGACGACAACAATAAGGAGGCACAGGATTCCCGCCACCGTGAGGTAGGCCAGTCCTGTGGGCATTATTGTGGTGAATACTTCAACGAGCGCAAGCGACAGCATCACCAGTACCAGCATACCCATCAGGAGGCATACGGCACCGATAATCATTGCCGACATCAGGAGCGAGAACTTTTCGGCCAAAGTGAGTTTGGCATACGCCACCTCGAGTTTGACCCAGCGCTTACCGTCGACAATAAGGTCTTTGAGTTCGTCGGTGAATTTTTCCATTATTCTGCTGCGCAGGTTAATTCAGCTACGAGGGCATCAACCTCTTCGTCGCTGATTTTGATACCTTTCTTTTTGAGGATTGAGCAGATGCGTGCACGAAGATCTGAGCCCTTCTCCGGAGTGAAGAGCATCGCTGCGCCGCAACCTACGATTGCACCGCCAATAAATGCGGAAATCAAAGTTAAAGCTCTCATTTCTTTTCTATTCTATTTTGTTGAACTTGAACTGCTTAGATATGTTTCTCGATTTCGTCTTCGATTTCGTCTACGAGTTCCTCCATCTTGCTTCTTTTAAGCTTGATGCCTTTATCTTTGAGGATCTCAGCGATTTTTGAACGAGTATCAGCACCCTTTTCAGGGGCAACGAGCAAACCGATTGCAGCACCGGCAATTGCACCGCCGATAACTGAAAGAATTACGTGTAAGGGTTTCATAAGCTTCCTATCTTTTTTAGAATTAATGTTGATGTTGGTTCACAACATAGAGGGTGTTCGTCACCTTCATTCTCTGATCAAAGAGATGTTGTCTTACCTAATAACGTTGAAATGGATGGAATTGTTAAAAAAAACGGATAATTTTTTTGTGAGCTCCTTAACGGTTAGCCATCATCTGAGAGTTTTCAACGATAGTAGAGTATGCCATTACGCCCTGTTGTGAAAGTTCAACAACTTTGTATTCGCCGTTGGGCATAATCATCTTAACATGGTCAGCATCAACGAAAGTCATGAACGGAATCAATTCGTTGTTCTCGTTAGCCACAGCCCAAGTTTGAGTCTTTTCGTTGAACTCCATGTTCAGCTTATCGCCAGTGGTGAGCGATGTGATGGTGTAACCATGTCCGCTGCAGTCGATGCGATAAGTATCTTCGCCCGATTTAACAATCTTGGTTGAAGCAGACATCGGGTTTGAACCGCTCCAGAATTCGACAAGATTCAGTACGCAAGTGTCAATTGTAACCGCGCCTAGATATACCGGAGCAATTGAGAATGCTATAAATACCAGTTCGTTCAAGAACTTGTTGCCCAATGAACGGTTCCAGTTAAGGAGTTGGTTCGTAAGAGCGAACGAACCGATGCAAGAGTTGAGACCCATTGCTGCGCCAGCCAAAAGAATGGCGTATACTGAAAGTTTGATCTTCTTCATAATGCTGGTAGTTTTAGTTAAAAAAAGGTGTTACTTTCGAAATATTTCCCAAATTTAAATAATTTTTTTTAGAAATCAATCAAAACCAGATTTTTTTATGCTGATGAATCATTTTTTTTGCAGGAGTCTAATCAACTTCAATAAAAAAGATCGCTGAATAACTCAGCGATCTTTGGTGTGTGCTTTTCGAGGGGGAGGAGGGTATGGAGTCTATAACTCGAAGCTTGGATGTTGGTTGGCGCCGGTCCACATATTGAGGACGCTGAATTTAACTTTGCCTCCTTTGTCTAAGTTGAGGAATATAGAACTTAGCGGGGGGAGGTTGATTTGGTTGTTTCCGTCAGGCGCAATTACAAAGTTCAAAGAAGTTTGGTTTTGAAGCATCAGTTTGTTCTTGCCAATTCTTTCCACTCTGACAGAACCGTCGAAGAGCTGTTTCAATAGTGCTTCGTCGCCAGCCAGCGATCCTCCGGCCGCATATGCAATGGTTCGGCGGGATTGGAGGGCTTCTTTGATACCATCGAGCGACTTCTCTTTGGCCAGCACAATGGTCATGTCGCGGCGTAGTCCGCGACCCAGGTATTCTTCGGCCGAAGTCTGGTGCAGGTCGGTGGTTGAGGCTACGAAGAGGTGCTTTTGGCGTGCACGATCCACAACCCCAGGTGTGAATGCTATGCCGTTGTTGACCTCAATGCCATCGATAAGATTTTGATCGTAAGCCTCTTTCTCAATGGCAGGATGTTCGATCGATGTTCGTCGCCAACCTGGGTGGTTATGCATCACCAGTGCTCCTTGAGCGCGAGCATTGCGAATAGCTTTGATCGGGTCTTTGTCGTAAATGATGTTGTTGTCGGTTGTGAATAGTGCATTAAAATGCCCAATCTCTTTTGGGTTACGGGTTATTTCTGTTCCGGGGATAATCATCATTCCGAAGGCGGGCGCAATTTGTTGGGCGGCCTTTACGGAGTAGTTGAGGTCCTGCAACGGCATCATGTCGGGCTTCTTGTTTACGTCGTGGGCTTTGATTCCCTGCGGTAATGTCTTCGAAAGATAGTCGATCATGCCTTGATCGGCGGGGTGATATTCGATATGTTCGGTGAATGCAATTGCGTCCAAGCCATCGATCCAGGCTTCGCGAACGCGTGCAAGGGGAGAGACGTGACCATCCGAGAAGTGTGTGTGGAGATGGAGGTCGGTTCGGACAGGAATGTATCCTCCAATTTTTGATGGGAGAATAAATTCCTGACGAGTTGTCGATGAGACGCGATCGGCATGATGAATCATATCGCGATTCTCGCTGTCGGCATAATATGATTGAGCCAATATAGACATTGCGGGCGCGGAGGCCAGAATGAGTGTTGCAATATATTTGTTCATATTGAAGTTAATTAAATGTGGAAATCTTATAATGAAGTTGTTTAAACTTATTTACGAATCATAAAATGAAGGTGACTTTTATTCTTTTATTAACCTTTGCGGATCTTTTTGACTGCTTTTTCCCCTCTCATCGGAACCAACCGAAAGGTTGCTTCCTCTTCGAGTGAAAAAATCAGTTCAAAAATCTCTCGCAAGTCTTAATAAAAAATAAGTTTAAACAACTTCAATGTTTAGTATTTAGTAGGAGAGTCCATCGTTCCAACCCTTATTCTGCATTAGATTAGTGTTAAGGGTGCGTTCGTGGATGGGAATTGGATAGAGATAGTCGCGATTCTCATTGAAGTTGACGCGTGGCACTGCTTTGTGATAGCAGATATAGCCCTTGTTTCCTTGAGTGAGTACGATATCCTTGCCGATTTGGTAGATTTGTACGCCCACTGTGCTTTGAGGCTTTGTGCTTCCGGCTTCGTAAAGAATAACGTCGACCTTGCCATCGCCCGAAAAGTCGTAACTTCCGGCGCCGGGGATATACATTCCAGTAAAGGGCGAATAATTGAGATCGGCACGGTCGTTGAGAGCAGTTCCGGCTTTCCATCGCATAAGGTCGTTCCAGCGGAAGCCTTCTTGCATGAGCTCGACGGCACGTTCGCGACGAATTTCGAGAATTACGCCTTTGTTAGCGCCGGTTACATTGGGGAATCCCGTTGTTTCGGCCATCATATAGGGGTCGGGATTAGCATTTGCATCTGCCATATTCAAGCCCGGCATACCCGCACGAGTGCGAATCAGGTTTATAGAAGCGTCGATATCAGCCTGTGTTAGAGTTCCAAGTTCAGCTTTGGCCTCAGCGAAGTTAAGCAACACTTCTGCATAGCGGAAAACAGGGAGGTCGTTGACCGAATAGCTTGCACGGTCGGTATTACCACCGGCGGCCGTAGGATCCTGTACGAACTTGATAGGTTGATAGCCAGTCACGGCCACACCCAGGTCGGGAGCCAGGACTTCAGTTCGTCCGATGCGGTGATAGCCGGGCGTACGAATAGACTGTGCCAGACGCGGGTCGCGATTTTGAGTTTCTTCGTTGAAGCCCATGGTTTGCCAGCCTTCGCGATCGGTGAAGCGCGTTCCGTCGGCGTTGAGATACATGCATACCATCTTTCGGGTATATCCCGGACGACCCTGATTCGAGAGCAGCATATGTGCATTGGAATCGTGCGAGTTGTTGAAGATGGCATATCGGTAGCTGATTGACAGAATATACTCGTCCAGGCTTGAGTCATCTTGTGCAAAAAGAATATTGTAGTCATATTCCGGATGACCGGTGCTGTAGAGTTTGTTATCGCCGAGGGCGATTGCTTCCTGTGCGGCTTGAGCCGCCAATTGCAGATAATAGTTGGCATCGTGACTGCCTATCGAGAGGGCGTGATATTTACGATACGTACCCTCAAACAGACAGAATCTCGATTTCAATGCAAGGGCTGCCATCTTGGTGGCGCGGAAAGGGGCTTCAGCCTCCTGAGCCTTGCGGGGCAGGTGTGCAATGGCGTAGTCTACGTCTTCGATAATCTTCTCCATGATAAGTTCGCGCGAATCACGGGCCTTATACAGTTCGTCGGAGTTTGATGCGAGTTCGGATTCATACCAGGGCACATCGCCAAAACGAGCCACTTTATCGGCATAGAAATAAGCGCGGAAGAAGCGTGCAAGAGCGGTATACTTCTCAACGGCTTTGGCGTCCGAGCATTTATCGATGTTTCCAAGCAGAGTGTTGATTCGTCGCAGAGTGCTCCAATCCCAACCGCCGCCACTCGAAGGCACAATGCGATAAGAACCACCCATTAACTCGTCCGACATATTCTGGCAGACATAGAGGTCGCTCTGGGCTTTAAATTGCACCTTGGGTAGAATATCGTTATAGAAAGGATTGGTGAAGAGTTGTAGGTCTTGTTCTGTGCGGAAATAGTCGTCGGCCGAAATTCGGTCAAGAGGCAACAGGTCGAGAGAATCGTTGCACGCCGTTGTGCCGATTAAGAGCGAGGCAACAGCACAATTCGTTATAAATTTATATAGTTTCATAAAGTTTACACTTGTAGTTTTAGAAAGTTAAGTCAACACCGAACATGTAGGTTTTTGCCCAGGGATAGTACATACAGTTGAGCTGTGTGCTGCTGCGATTGAATGCCGCTTCCGGATCGATATACTTAGTTTTGAAGGTCGACCAGTATGTAAGGTTCTCGGCCGAGAAGTATATTCGAAGATCTTTGATGTGAGCAACATCGGTGATGGAGTGGGGCAGCGTATATCCGACGGTGAGATTTTTGAAGCGTAGATATCTCAGGTTCTGCAGATATCGGTCGTTGACCTGTGAAAGGGGTCCTGACTGAGCCGAATTACCCAAGGGGCGGGGAAGATATGCATTGGGGTTCTCTTCGCTCCAGCAGTTCTGAAGGAAATCGCGGGGAATGTAGGATGCAACTAGACCGGCGAACGGGCCCCAGAACTGATGAGAATATCCGCTGGGATACCAGTAATGGTTTCCTGTGCCCTGGAAGAAGGCCGAGATATCCACACCGCAGTAGTTGAGAGTTGTGGTAAAACCATATTGCAAACTTGGCAACGAATTACCGATAATGGTGCGGTCGCCGGGTTTGTCGGCAGAGTTTTCGCCAATCGAGATACGATTGTCGCCATCGAGGTCAACGAATCGCAAGTCGCCGCCACGCCAAATTCCTTTGGGAAGATTTTTTGAAACGGCACCCAGGTCAACCTGCTTGGCATATTCAGCGGCCTCTTCGTCGCTTGCAAAAAGGCCATCTACGTGATAACCCCAGATTTCGCCCATTCTCATACCGGGGTAATAAGACTTTGAGAATACCTTGCCCGGATTGTCATATCGAGTAATGTAGGCATTGTAATCGCTTAATGTAGCGCCTATTGAATAATGCAGAGGGCGATTTAGAAGAGAGAAAGAATCGCGCCATGCTACAGAGAGTTCGTAACCCTTGGTGCGGAGGTCGGCGGTATTCATCTGCGGGGGAGTAGCACCGAACACAGCCGGAAGTTCTATACCCTCGGTGAGCATATTGAGCGTGTTGCGAACATAGATGTCGGCAGTGATATTCAATCGGCTGTTGAAAGCAGAGAGGTCCAAACCAAGATTCCATTGGTGGGCAGTTTCCCATGTCAAGTCGGCGGCAACGGGCGAACCGATTGAAGAGTATTTCGCTTTGATGTCATTACCGAAGTTGAACGTAGCAAAGTCAGAAAGCGAAATGGCACGAAGGAATGTATAGTAGGACGATACGTTCTGATTTCCCAAACTACCATAAGAGGCGCGGAATTTTAGATTGTCGACTACTTGTTTGGCGGGTTCGAAAAACTGTTCTTCAGAGATGCGCCAGCCCAGCGATCCGGAGGGGAACCAACCCCAGCGATTATTGCTCGAGAAGCGTGATGAACCGTCGTAACGACCGCTTACTTCAGCGAAATATCGACTGTCGTAGTCATAATTCACACGGCCGAAGAAGCCAGCCAATTTATATTCGTTCTGACCACCACCCATCGAGAACATCGTAGTGGCGAGTCCTAAGTCATCGAGGGTTACAGAAGAGAGCTCATAACCAACGGCGCTCACATTTTTCTGTTTCCAGTGTTCGAAATTATAACCTGCCGTGGCATGGAAATTGTGAACCTCGGCCCATGAATTGTCGTAGTTTGCAAAAGCATTGAGCGAGATGTATTGGCGGTTGTAGACCTGTTCGGTCAGTTTGTTTTGTCCGGCACCGATTCCATAGAATTCCATAGGCGAATCGGGAAATTGGCGGAAGTTTAAGTGATTGGAGCGCCAAAGATTTCGATCTTGATTGAGTCGATATGTGAAGTCGGCAGTAAGGGTAAGGTGTTCGATAGGGGTGGTGTTGAAACGAGACGTATTCACGAAATAGAATTTATTCTCAACGTTCTTGTGCGAACCTTCGCCAATCATGATGTGGCGTCCGTTACCCATCTTGGTGCTCTGATAAGGCACGGAGTATATCCAGCTTCCGTCGGGGTTCTGGTTGGGATAACAGGCAAATGCGCCGTTGGCCGAATAACCCAATGTATCCTCGATGCTTCCGTTTCCTTGCGAGTTGTAGGTTGAGTTGAAGAAAGATGTATTGTTCGAGAAATAAGAGAATTCTCCAACGGGAAATTCTACCTTAGAGCGCATGTTATATTTGTCGTAAGTGTCGGGGTTATATCGCAGAATGCCACGGCGATGTTCGAAAGCACCCGACACAAAATATCGAACGTCACCAATACCGCCGCTGAGCGAGATATTGTGTTGTTGCTTCGGACGGTTGTCGACGAAGTTCATGTGATAGTGGTCGTAGTTACCGTAATATACCCATTGGCGGCGTCCGTTGCGAACCTCTTCCACCACCCATGGACGTTCCGGATTTTCAGTGCGATCGTTTACGCGTGCCCAAAGTTCCTCCATGTCGCGGTCGGTATAATCAACAATATTCTTGCCATCTTTTGCATAAGAAAAGAGATTGGCTGTATATACCGACCAATATCCACGATCTTCATAATCGGTGCTATTGGTGTTCGTCTCCCATCCGAAACGGCCGCTGTATCGAACTGTGGTGTGAGCTTTGACGCCATCTTTGCCGGCATCTCCGCTTTTCGTAGTGACCAGGATTACACCGAAAGCCGCACGGGCTCCATAGATTGCGGCGGCCGAGGCGTCCTTAATAATAGAGATGCTTTTAACATCTTTCGGATTGACAATCGAAAGGTCGCTTTCAACGCCGTCGACCAGCACAAGCGGATTGGTGGCATTGACCGAGGTCGTGCCACGGACGTTGATTGCAGGCGATGAATTGGGCAGACCTGAGTTTGTAGAGATATTTAAGCCCGGAACTGTGCCCTGAAGCATTGATGTAAGCGTCTGTGAGGGTCGGTCGTTCAATTCTTTTTCGCCAACTACCGAAATAGCTCCGGTAAGGTTCACCTTCTTTTGAGTACCATATCCGACAACTACGATTTCATCCATAGCCACGGAATTCTCTTCAAGCAGAACATTTACCGACTGCTTGTCGGCGGGGACATCGATGATCTTGGTTTTGCAACCGACATAGGTTACAATTAATTTCGCCGAGCCGTCGGGTGCTGTAATAGAGAAAGTACCGTCAAGGGCAGTAGCCACACCTTGCAGTTTAGAACCATCAATGCGCACGGTGGCGCCAATCAACGGATCTTGAAATTGGTCTAAAACTTTACCTTTAATGATTCTCGCTTCGATTGGAACTGATGCCAGCAAAAGCGCGAGAAGCAGTGCCGGCCGTTTTAATTTTCCGATTTTTCGTTTCATCTAGTTAATAGTTTGAATTCGGATGCAAAATTACCGGTTCAATATTTCATCTAGATTGAATAATTGTTTAACTTTTATTAAAGGTTAGTTCGATAAATGTAGAAATTCTGTGTATTTTCTTTTAAGTCGCGCGTAGTACTGGCCGTCCTGAAGCGCGGCGGAGCGGGCAGCAAGGGGGTATGGGGAGTGTCATGGGAGTTGCGCTTCCAAGCGCGACATAAATCATTCCGGGCGCCAACAGGCGCAAATTCTTAACTATATGCTATATACCAACACAATGACGCGCTAGAAGCGTGTCGTCCATGACAAAGCCACCCACCTTGCTACCCGCCATGACGCGCGGCGGAGCGGACAGCACGGGGCACGTCGGAGGTCATGGGGGTTGCGCTTCCAAGCGCGACAATAAAACTTACTGGGCGCCTTCAGGCGCTTCATCCCAAAGAGCTCCCCAAATAAAACGACATGCTTGAAAGCATGTTTTCCGTTCTCCATAGTGACGCTTGGAGGTGGGGGTTATTTGGGGGCGCCGAACGATGAGGAGTAGCCATCGCTACGGTTTGGTGATTCCATGCCGATTTGTGCCGCAAGGCGTAGCATGGGGTGTCCGACGGTGTTGTTGAGTGAATCGATGGCTTTCATTAGTTTCTGGTTGCGCGTGCGGTTGGCATTCTCCTCTTCGATGTCGTCGAATAGGGAGGGAGCCGCTGCTTTTGCGGGCATGATGTCGGAAAGTATTACTCCGGCGCGTTTATATGCCATGCGGGGATCGAACACGCGGCGTAAGGCAGTCTCGGCGGCGGCTGTGAGTCGACCGGTGTCGGCGGTGCGGGGCGAGAATTCGATTGTGATTTCGGGTGCATCCCAGCCTCGTTCGGGATGAAAGCGGTTGGTGCGGAGAAAGAGGGTGAGACGTCCGCATTCGGCTTGCATGTCGCGCAGGCGTCGACCCACATGGGCGCAGTATGTGGCGATATGCGAACTAACATATTCGTAGTCTTCAATATCGTGAGGAAAGGTGCGGGTTTCGCTAATTGAATCCTGCATGGGGCGTTCGATATGCGAGAGTTCGATGCATGGTTCGCCATGCAGTTCTCGCCATGTTCTTTCGCCGTTCACCCCGAGTCGGGCGCGGACCCAACCTAACTCGCGTCGGTAAAAATCACCAACCGTATGAACTCCCCACACATAGAGTTTTTTGGATAGGCGACGACCGATGCCCCAGAGTTCGCCGATGGGCATCTGGTTCATGAGCGGAATAAACTCTTCGACCGATGGGAGTACCACTACGCGTTGGCGCGATAGTTTGCCATGCTCCGTAGCAATCTTGGCCAGTGTTTTGGTGGGAGCAAATCCGAGCGTGATGGGTATCCGCTCCTCGTCCCAGCAACTCTGCCATATTGCTTCGCCAATCTCTTCGAGTGCAGAGGTCGGAATCCCTTTGACGTCGAGAAAAGCTTCGTCGATCGAGTAGTCGATAGTGGCAGGGGCATAACGACGGAATATGTCGTGAACAAGAATACTTTTTTTGCGATAAAGGATATGGTTCCCGGAGTATGCAATGAGTCGGCCCGAGACAATTTGGTCGCGCAATTCGAAGGCAGGCTGTCCCATTTTGACACCCATCTGTTTCGACTCGTTGCTGCGCGCCACGACACAGCCGTCGTTGTTGCTTAGCACCACGACCGGTTTGCCGTCAAGATCAGGGTTGACAGAGCGTTCGCAAGATACAAAGAAATTATTACAGTCGGCAAGTCCAATCATATTTATCAGGTATGATTTATGAAGTATGATTTATGAAGTAGACTCCGTTTTCGACGCGAATCAGCTCTTCGTTGCAAAGCCAGCTCAGCAGGGGAGTGAGGCGATGTGGCGGAAGATTCATGTCGCGTTCCAGAATTCGGACATCGGCGCCGTGCGTCTTTGAGCGAATATAGGCGAGGAGACGGTTGAGGTCGCTATCATTGCGCGTAGAGTCATTTTGTGCGGCTTTGCGTTTTCGGCAAACGTCGCAACGTCCGCAGGTGCGGTCGCCCGGATCTTCGCCAAAATAACGCAGCATTCTGTTTTCGCGACACTCTTTGGGATTGAAGCCGTAGTCGATCATAGCCTCCATTCGGCGTCGCATTATGTCGCGTCGTTCTTCATAAATCTTCTTTCCAATCATTAGATAGCGCGTCTCTTCGCGTGCTGTCGGAAAATAGATGTATGGTGTGCGCGAACGCGGAATATAGCTTAAAATCTTTTTGCGATTCAATTCCAACAGAGCTTCATATACTTCGCGTTCACTTAAGGCGGTGTTCTGTTGGAGCGTTAATTCGCTGATGTAGATATAATCGGCAAAAAGACCGGGATATTGGCGCAGTAATGCATTGAGAACCTTATCGGCTTCGGGCGATAGACCGGAGAGATAGTATAGCTCATCGCGCGTGAGGTTGATTTGCAAGCGCGATTGCCGGTCGGTTTCCTCCAGAAATTCCAGATAACCGGCTTGTTGCAGCAGATGTAGCGACGCCAGGGCTTGTTGTCGTTGGTAGTTGAACGTTGCGCAGAACTTCTCTAAATTAAATTCGGCCAGTCGTTCGAAACCTTCACCTACTGAAACGTGCATAAAAATGCATATTCGCTCATAGAGTTTTTTTATGACATCGCGTTCGGGGAAGGTGGCGGTGAGGCGTCGGCGCAAGGTTGCGCTGTCGGACTTGGCAACGAGCAGAACGGCATAGCTTGTTTTGCCATCACGTCCGGCGCGTCCGGCCTCTTGATAGAATTCCTCGAGCGATGGCGGAAAGTCGTAGTGAATCACCACGCGCACGTCGGGTTTGTCGATACCCATACCGAAGGCGTTTGTGGCTACGATAACGCGAGTCGCCCCGGCCTGCCAGCTGTTTTGTCGCTGCACTTTCATGTCGTGATCAAGCCCGGCGTGATAGTATGTGGCAGAGATTCCGGCGGCCTCAAGATATTCCGCAATCTCTTTGGTGCGTTTGCGACTGCGCACGTATACAATCGAACTGCCTTGCGTACGACACAAGATATGAAAGACTGCATGAATTTTCGTTTCCGATTCGCGCACAATATAGTTAAGATTCGAGCGCGAGAAACTCATTCGGAGTCGTACGGGATCGCGCATACCGAGTTGGGTCACGATATCGTTGGCCACTTCCGGGGTGGCGGTGGCAGTAAGGGCAAGGATGGGCACATCGGGGCAGAGTTTTCGAAGTTCGCGAATATTGAGGTAGGCCGGACGGAAATCATAGCCCCACTGCGAGATGCAGTGTGCTTCGTCGACTACCAGCAACGAGATTTTAACCATTCTCAACTCCATCAGGAAGCGCGGATTGCGTAGTCGCTCGGGCGAAACGTAAAGTAGCTTTGCGCCTCCGTTCATGAGTAGCTCGCGGTTTTTGTTCATCTCGGCCGGCTTCATTCCCGAATGGAAGCATACGGCTTTGATTCGTCGACGCTTAAGGTTGTCGACCTGATCTTTCATTAACGAAATCAGCGGGGTGACTACAATCGTGACTCCTTCCAAAGCTAATGCCGGGACCTGGAATGTGATGGATTTGCCGCCGCCCGTGGGCATTAGTCCCAGGGTGTCGCGTCCGGACATGACAGATTCGATGATCTCCTGTTGCAATTCGCGAAAGGAGTCATAGCCCCAATATTTTTTTAGAATCGAGTGAATCACGTTTCTTTGAATGATGAGGTTGTTTTGCCAACTTCGAAAGGATATAAAGATGTGTTGAGAGGAGTAGAGCCTCTCGCTTAAGGTTTCGACGGGCGAATGTCAAGGATATTGAGCTGGAAATAATCGCGCGAGCCCGAACGTCGAGAGGGCTGAGTCTCGATGGTATAGCAGATATCGAACGAGCGGTGCGAATGTACCAGTTCGAAATATTGAGCCTTATAGAAGCCGATTGCGCTAATTACATGGCTCGTGCTGTTGTCTTCGAGTTCAAGCTTGATGTGCTCCATATTCTTTCCCACCAGTTTGCTGGTACCGAAATCCATCACGTTGCGCGAACAGAACACCGGCTGTTGGTTGCCCGTGCCACAGGGATTGAATTTTTTGAGGAATCCAATCAATTCTGGTGTAATATCGGCGAATTCAATCTCCGCATCAATCTCCAATTGCGGAGCCAACTGATCGGGTTGGATGTTCTTTGCAACATACTCCTCGAATCGGCGGCGGAATTCTTTGATGTTCTCCTCTTTGAGTGTGAGTCCTACGGCATAGGGGTGTCCGCCAAAGTTTTCGAGCAGGTCGCGGGTAGAATTAATGGCCGAGTAGATATCGAAACCTTGAACCGAGCGCGAAGAACCGGTTGCAATACCGTTCGAACAGGTCAGCACCACGGCCGGCTTGTAGTATAGCTCGGTGAGTCGCGAAGCGATGATGCCGATAATACCTTTGTGCCAATCTTTATTGTAAACCACGATTGAACGCTTGCCTTCGGTGATTGAGACATTATTTTCAATCAAGGTGTTAGCTTCATCCATGATCTGTTTGTCGAGCTCCTTACGATCCTTATTATATTGGTCGAGATCCTTGCCACGCTCATATGCATCGTGTAGATCACGGCTCACAAGGAGGTCGACCGCTTCGACGCCGCTTTGCATGCGACCCGAAGCATTGATGCGCGGACCAATCTTGAAGATAACGTCGCCGATTGTGATGTCGCGATTGGTGAGCTTGCAAAGACGGATAATGCTACGAAGTCCCAGGTTGGGATTTGAGTTGAGGCGTCGCAAACCATGGTAGGCCATGATGCGGTTCTCATCAATGATTGGCACCAGGTCGGCGGCGATGCTTACTGCCACGAGGTCGAGCAGAGAGTCAAGCTCGTTGTGGTTCGATAGTCCATTACTCTGGGCAAAGGCCTGCATAAACTTAAATCCGACGCCACATCCGCTTAGGTAAGGGCAGGGGTAGGTTGAACCGGGCATCTTGGGATTAAGAATTGCCACAGCCGGGGGTAGCACCTCGTCGGGCATGTGATGGTCGCAGATAATAAAATCGATACCCTTTTTCTTGGCATATTCAATTTCGGCCACGGCTTTGATTCCGCAATCGAGCACAATCACCAGTTTGATGCCGTTTTCGGCAGCGTAGTCGATGCTTTTGCGCGAAATACCGTATCCCTCTTCATAGCGTGTGGGGATATAATATTCGATATTGGAATAGTAGTTTTGCAAATATTTGTAGACTAAAGCCACGGCCGTAGTACCATCCACATCATAGTCGCCATAGATCATGATTCGCTCCTTGGCGCCCATGGCTTTGTTGAGGCGGTTCACCGCTTTGTCCATGTCTGGCATAAGGAACGGATTGTGGAGATGCGATAGGAGAGGGCTGAAAAACGACTGGGCACCGGCGGGCGACGTCACACCACGGCGCACAAGAATCTCGCCCAAAGCCGGGATTCCTCCGTAATGTTCGGAAATCGAGTCGGCTTGAGATTGTTGTTCGCGTGTAAGCGGCTGGTGATTCCATTGTCCTGACATAGTATGCTCTCCTTTCGATTTGGGGTTCGCAGTTTCGGCGAAACCCTATTTCCGACAAAGGTAACAAATATTTTCCTAAATCCCAAATCTGCGTCGCACTCTTCGCAAAAAAGATTCTTCGCAAGTCGCCCAAAACTTATAGCCATAACCCAATAAGTTTAACCATAAGAATGCTTTGCTTGGTTTCTTCTACGACCACCCCAACTGACCAGAACACCAGAAAGTTTCGCATAGGAGGCATACCATAACGACATGCTTGGAAGCATGTCATCCATGACAAAGCCACCCATCCTGACAACGACAGGGAGCGGGTAGCACGGCGCGCGGCTTTGTCATGGACGTTGCGCTTTCAAGCGCGACATCAAGATATAGGGTGCCTTCAGGCGCAAATATAACCAGAACACCACAAGGTTTTAACTAGAACACCATAACTTACAGAACGCCATAACTGGTCTGACGGTCCACATACCATAAGACCTATCTTAAATCCGATTGAAATTGTTTTACTTGACGACATATAATAATTTGCTTTAAACGTTATAATTACATCCAATGATTTAAACAGTAGTTTTATGACAACACCTCAAGACAACACTTCTAAAAAACAAGAGGGCTCACCTAAGCAAAAAGGTAAATATCATGCTATAAACAGAAGGTTTAAAATTTACCAATTCCTTCTGTTCTGTTTCATCGCTTATCTTACTCTTCGCATATGCATAATAAACTTAATATATGCAGGAATATGGGAGGCTCTCGTAAATCTTGTCGTTGGCATTATTGGTTATGGGTGCATGGCTGGGGCGCTCAATCTTTTTAGGTTATTTGCCATCTCTCAGAAAGCTTTAGATCTTAGCGAGTTTGATGATTAATCCTCCATCTCCAACCTCTTTCGTGCCCTCTCTCTGCGTTCAGCCATAGACATCTCCGGTTCAATCGACGTCTCTTTATCCCACGGGAATGGGAGCAACTGAGTAGGGGAGATTTTATCCTTAATATGAGGTTGGATCGTGATTAAACTTTGCAACCTCATCTGCTCCCATGCCGTGTGATTTGCGTCCTCGCGCCTCTGCTCGAATGTTTTAGCAGTCGTTTCAAATTCCAGAGTTGAATCCGCTGACCCTAAAAAATATGTGCTACCAACCGGAAAAATCCGCTGACCCCTTATTATCCGCTGACTCGTGCTTGTATGATTGATGTCGCGCTTGGAAGCGCAACGTCCATAACAAAGCCACACCTGTAGGCAGTGTAGTATGTGTGCACTGCCTAAGGGGCGCGGAAGTGTATACATAAAAAAAGGACTGCTTTCGCAGTCCTTCGAGTGATTCGCGCAGAATCAAAGAGGGTTGTTGATAGTCAGTAAGTTAGACTATATTTTTAAGGTTGTGTAATACAACGAGACTATATTAAGGGATTTTTGTCGGTTAAAATCCCTTAATAAAGGTCTTAATTAGTTAAGAGGAGCAAACGCTATCTGCTTGTTAAGAGCTCTTGCTATTAGATTTTCAAAAAAGTGTAATTTTTTTTATTTTTTAGTCAGATCATCGAAAATTGCGCCAAATAATGACCGCCGAGAGGGCAACAGCTACTGCTAATAGAGCGACGGTGCCAATTCCCACCCACATAAAAAACGTCTGCCACCAATAAAGCTTGTTAACTTCGATGGTTTTTTCAACGGGGTAGGGAGTTGCAACCTCCTTTACTACCTCCTTGATATTATAAAGGGTGTCGGTGCGTAATTTGAGTCTCTCTCTCCATTTGACGGAGGTGATTTTTATAGTGTCTCCGAGTTTTTCGATAGAGATTGTGTCTCGCATCACCACGGAGTCCACCGCCCATTTATATATATATAAGGTGTCGGTTGAGGTTGTCTCTGATGGGAGATACACCACCTTGCGCGAGCATCCACAACACACAAACCACACCATTAGAGCCACCACCATTATCTTTATCGTTAGCTTTGTGTCATCACCCATTACTCTTTAAATTTAAGGTCATTTAATCTATTGAGCCATCCTTTTAAAAATCCCGCTTGCGAGCCAACTCCGATTGCGCGATAAAACTTCTCGCGCTCATCAAATAGAGCCGTCCAAAGGGCTTGCGGGTCGCGAGCATTAACCGCGCTGATGGTCACCTTGCCAACGATACCATCACACAGGACACCGAGCAATCGTTGAGGTCGGACAATGCCGTGGCTCCCGCTATGCCACGTCCAATCAACAAGCATCTCAGCCACTGATTGAGATTTGATTTCATCTGCTCTCCACCTATCCCAAAACATTTCCTTGGCAATAGCATACCAATGAGTAAAGGGCATTGTTTTAAATTGAGCCAATGTGGTTACATTAAGTCCGTTTTTCTTGCAGTACTCCTTGTAGGTGGTAAATGTGACACCGCACATTGTTAAACCTCCCTTGTCGTTTTTGAGATTTGCATACCCTCCCTTGCGAGCCTTCTCAAAAAGTCGATCAACGGGAAGAGTGAGGTCTGCTTGTGTTAACCCTTTGCACTCCCACTTCAATAAATGTGGAATAATTTTTTTAAATTCTGCCATAAATTTACTAAATTTGTAATGAGATAATTAACTTTTCAATTTTCAAAAAAATCGAAATCAGCGCGGAGTCTATTTCTCCGCGCTTTTTTTATTTATTCTCTACGCCAAACAACTCTTCCACGCTCTCACCTTTGTACTTGGGGGTTGAGGTTGTTGGCGGTATTCGAAAAGGGCATTGCGTGATTCGGTCGCAACGTTTCTGCACCAATTGAAGCTCGATATCGTGTCGGAGGTCGCGCTCCTTAAACAACTCATCTTGAGTCGCTCGGAGTCTGCCTGTCTGCGACACAAAACGTTCTTCCTTATCTTGCAATTGAGTCTGCAAAAACTCGTTGTACTCGCGCAATTGCTTAAACTCAGCGGAGTCTGCTTCAGCATCAGCCAAGCGAGATTGGCTCTTTCGGTTAAAGAGAAACTTAACCAACTCAAGACCTCCGAGGGAAGCGATAATAGTTGCTATCATTGTCCAATCCATTTCACACCTCCTCCTCCTCGTTTGGTGGCTCATTGAGTTCGTTTTTCGCTCTTGCTTTGCATTGCTCTGCAAAAGCGTAATACGCTTCAAACTCGCTTGGCTTTTCCACTCGTTGTCGAAGTACGCTCAACTCCTCACTTAACGAGTACTTTTCGCGAATCAATTCCTCCACTCTTTTGCCGTAGTCAAACCTTGGCTTGGGAGGTATCTCAGCCACCTCTTCGTAGTCATCAATACTTTGCGATGGGAGCATTGAAATTGCTTTGCAGTAGGTATCGCTACCTTTGAGATGCAGATAGCCTTCCGTGGCTACCAACTGCGTTACCGCGCCTATTTGATTAGTTGTTATCATTGTTGTATATATTTAACTTGTTGCAAATTGGATATTTCTTGATGTTGCAAGGGCTAACAATGGATAATAATCAGCATTACTTGCATCGGTCATCTTTGCAAAAACTGTTGGATGGACTTTATGTATAAGATTTTTTGTGGTAGAAGAACCCATAATAAGGCTTCGTACCGAATCAGCAGAAAGAAGTGGAGAATGCCTTAGGTCTACATTTACCTTTGTACTCAGAGCCTCTGTCTGCCCCAATAAAGTAAGGTTTGTCAACTTGTAGCAAACCGAAAAAGCGTCTGACGTTGAGACCGATTCTATCGTGCAATTTTGGAGCGAATAGCTTCTAATGCTCAGATAGCCAGCACTTCCTTTAGGCAAATAGATAGTTTCAATGCCATCGCATGACCAAAACGTTTGTTTTAAGATCATCCCATACCATTCGGCATCTCTTGGTGGCAAGTGAGTCCTGATTCTTTTAGTTGAATAGAACCTCTCTACATTAGATGTCATCAATCGCCCCGCTTCTAAAATTGCAATTGCCTCATCAAACGAGATATCAGTTAGTCCATGTAGCTCAAAAAAGCCTGTTTGTTTGTTGTACCTACCTCTTACATCGTCGGGAAGACCGGAATCTTTTGTATGAGATACGATACACGCTTCATTCCAAAGGTCAATAAATAAATCAAGTTTATTGTTGCTACCATCAGCACCCTTGGCTCCTGGCTCTCCTTTATCACCCTTGTCACCTTTCGCGCCTTGCAAGCCTTGCAAGCCTTGGATACCTTGAGTTCCGGCATCACCTTTATCGCCTTTCGCGCCTTGCAAACCTCTTTCGCCTTGAATGCCTTGCAGACCTTGAGGGCCTCTTTCCCCTTGGACACCTTGTAAACCGCGCTCTCCTTGATCGCCTTTCTCACCCTTATCTCCTTTGTCACCTTTCTCACCCTTGATGGTGTCGAGCTTGGCGGCAAATAGGGCATCTCTATTGGCTTCCGCTTGGACGTATGCTTGCGTGATTTCTTCTGCTTTAGCATTAACATCAGCGAGTGCATTGTCCACCATTGCAGAGGATTCGGTGGCAATCTTCGATGCTTCCGCGCTTGCTTTTTGTGCATCCGTAGCGGTCTTTTGAGCAGATGCCAAAACTTGAGGCAGAGCAGAGACGGCAGATAAATACTCCTCCTCTGTGCCTGTATAACCGCTTGCTTTAGCTATCTCATATGCTGATTTAATGAGCAACGGAGTGGATATGGTAAAGTTCTGAGGTGTCTCATCATCACCTCCATCAGCGGTTAACGTCATGCCCGTGTCACCCTCTATAACAACGTTCTGAACGTTGTCGGGATAGCTTGCATTTTTAACATAAAAGGTTAGCTTGTAACGTAGCTTACCACTCAATAGCTTATGGTTGTCGAAGATAAACGATATGCTTCCATCATCCTCTATCTTGCAGTTTGTTAACACTCCTCCAATAGCAGAGCAAACGTGGCAAACGTGCCTTGACGTTGTGCGGAATTCGATGCGAAAATCAACACCTCTCAAGTCAATCGGATTTCCGTTGACATCAAGAATCTGATTAGCAGAGATTATAAAATCTGATTGATAATTCATTGTTTTAAAACGTTTTAAATTTGCAATATATAATTTTGAGAGAATGCGATATCTCGTTGCGGGAAATCAACTTTTGCCGTACCTTCGATGGCAAACGACACCTCGTTCCCGCTTGCGCCCGCAATGTCGTAAACGCCCTCATAAGTAAGCGTTTCGCCCGTGCTTGCCATTGATGGAAGAGGTATGCTAAACCCTTTCGTATAGCTGAGATAGCTGATAGTGCCGCTGACATCCCACATATTATTTGGTTCGTCCAACCCCTCCTTGTGAGTATTGTTTGTGACCTTGATGGTTATCTTCGCTTTGCGCACACCATCCACGATAATAACCTCTCCGCTAACGACTGCGTAAACGCCCGCGAATTCAAGCATATACGACATATCTGCAAAGGTATTTAGCGATACCAAATAAAGCGATGGAGCGGCTTCAGAGCCGAGTGTAACAGATTCCTCGCCCCAATCGGAGACAGGTTCATAACTCTCCGCATATAGCTGATAATTGCCTCCCAAAAAGGGAACGAATTCAACCACCGAGGGTGCGGTTAACCTCTCGTTATAAATCTCCCACCATATCGGAGCATTGACGTTTTTTAGAGGTTTATCAGACACCGCAACCCATTTCAGTAGACCATTCTCAAACATTGCCACGGAGGGGTAATATTCGCCCAACTTCGATATGTTTTTGGCATCAACAGAGGTGGTGCTTGAAGTTAAGTCAAGTGCTATCCGAGTGTTTAACCCAATCTTGTAGTCAACATCCAACACACTCTCTCTTGCTTTTGCCTTATGGTCGTAGCCGTCGAAGTGAGCTAAATGTTTAAGCGAAGTCGCAGTTGGTTTGTTATGTTGCCATCGCTTATCTCGCAACGTCCTCAAATCTGCCACGCTCGTTACCACAGGTGCGAATAGTCCATAGCCCAAATAAAGACCCTCACCGCCTCCGCAGTCAGCACTCGTTATCTCTGCTACATTAGACGTTGTTGCGAGGTTTGTTGATGTTGGTTTGATGAGAGAATGGGTGTTGATGGCCGCCGAGGTGGCACACCCCACGATCGATGGCAGTTCACCAAGCGCCTTTGATATCTCGTTAATCGTTACCATATGCTATACCTCAGTTAATGGTGGCGCCACCTCTGCTTCTCCGGTAGATGGCTGTGCCGGTTCGCCCAAATCAAAAACCTCTGCCATTGTTAGCTTATATTTTTTGCCGTTGATGGTAAACATCAATGAGCCATCTTTGACAGTCAGCACTCCTCCTCCGATGGTCATCTCTGATGCCGGCACACTTCCGGTGGTTTGTGCAACCACGTCGCCCGTTACTGCCAGGGTCGCAACGCCTCCTCCATCCTTGCGGAGGTTGAGCACCCCATTAGCATACTCAAGGACTGCCTCTCCAATCTTGACACTGTTTGTTAAAAGAGTCCTTGCAACTTCAGCCTCTCCGGCTCTCTCAGCATACTTCGCCGAGAGTGCCGAATTGGCCTCGTTAACCCTACCTACGGCGCCCATGGGCGCCGTAGCGCTATTATTTTTTTTCGCAGATTTGCGTCTCACCTCAACATTGATCATCTGCTTAGAGCGTTTATTCGTTTAACATTTTTGGTCACAAGATCGATATCTTTCCCGCGAAGTCGACCCTCAACAGTAACATGCATAACGGCCCCATTTTGAGGCCCTATCAAATCCTTTAGCTTGTTTAGCGGTGCAATAACCTCGGGGTTGTTGCGCGCTCCGGCATACTCTCCAACGAGTGCCATCGTTGGACCCGATACTATACCACCATTAGCAAACTTGGCCACGTTTTTGATTTGCGCCACGGTGCTTAATGTTTGCGCCAACCCCGCAGCTCCAAATGCCGCCCAGCCCCACGGCCCGAGGGCAGAAGTCATCGGGTTAGCCATCATTTGTGCGTAACTGCTAATGATATTGGCAATAGAGCCGGCAACGATGCCGGCAACGTTAAATCCCGTATTGTCGGTTATCTCGCCGAGGCTCTTGAGCGAGTCTCCCACGCTGCCAATGCCCGACGACGCCAAGCCGAAAATCTCTTGCATGCGCTTCGATTTCTCAGCCTCTGCGTCGAGATGTTGACCAAACGTCGAAACATAGCCTTGCGCGTTCTTGAGTTCTCCCTTTAACTGCGAGGGGTCAACCTCAACCTTCAGCGTTGCTTTAAGATTAAGATCATTTTTCCAATTGACTATCTCTCCCTTTTTGAGTTCGAGCTTTAAAGCTAATTTATAGTTATCGATTTTTCGCTGATATCCATCGATGACCGTTTGGATCTTCGCTGCCTCTTTGGGGTCTTGAGTGATATTTATCTTTGCATTTAGCTTGGATATTTCCTCCTCCCAATATTTAAGAGTATCCTTCGGTGGGGGAGGGGTAGCCGCGCCGCCTACACTTTTGCCTCCTCCTTTACCATTTACTCGGGTGGGGTTAACGTCAAATTTTAGGTTCTGAGCCTCTCCCTGGAGTTTACCCAACGACGCTTTGTCAGCCTCTATCTGCTTGCGAATAATGGCCATCGAGGAGTTTTTGCGAGCGTTAAACTGCGACAATAGTTGAGGATTGTTTTGCTCGAGCGTCGAAGGTTGCATCGCCTCTTGCTTGCGAAGCTCGAGGTTATTTGACACCATCCGGTTAATAAGGTTCTGAGCCTCTGCCTCGAGGGTCAACTTTTGGATGTACTTATCCATGTTTTTCGATAGCACATTCTTCCACTCGTTAATGGTTTTGTGAGTACCGAGATATTCCCCGTACTTATTATTTAACTCATCAACAACCTTCGCCTCTTCTGCCGCCGTCCCTTTAAAGGTATCAGCAATGACCATGTAACGAGAATACTCAGCAGTAGCATTTTTGAGATTATTCGCCACCTCCGCTTGTTTGCTCGATAAACCATCCTCCGCCTTTGCAAGATCTTCAGCGCTATCACTTGCGTCATCAGCCTTATTGGCAAAATAATTGACGGCCTCCGACACCGCCCAAATGGCAGCGCCAACTCCGGTTGATATCAACAATCCCTTTAACGCAACGGTAAACACTCGTACCGTCGTAGCGCCAAATGTCAATGATCTGCCGAGCACCGTAACGCTTTTGGACGTTACATTTGCACTCGATGAAAACAACCATGTTGCCGCGGTGCTTGCCGCCGTACGTATTTTGTAAATACCTTGTTGGATATTAAGACTTTTATATGCCGTATATAGATTAACTACACAGTTAGTTCCAAGTGCTAAATCGGAAAAGAGTGATATATAGGTACCATGGGATACAATTATTTCATTTACTACATCTGCGATGCCTGAAAATCTACTGATAGAATTCTTTGTGGATTCTATCTGCGCTTCTTGCGCTTCAGCGACTCCTCCGGTTGCCGCCTTCACCTCCTCAAGTTTAAGTTTTACTGTTGAGAGACTCTTTATGTATTCAAGCCCGGCATCCTCTCCTGGCCCGCCAAAAATGTCAGCAATGGCAGTACCTACCGCCGACGAGCTTGCCGGAAGATCAGCTAACTTAGCGGCTACCATCTGCATAACTTGGAAGGTAGTCAGCGAACCTTGCTGTAACTTTGTTTGCACGTCGGTCGCTGATATGCCAATGGCATCGAGAGCATCTGCTGTGGCTTTTGTCATCTCGCGAATGCGTAGATTACCTTCTTTTATTACGTCTACGCCCTTGTCCGAGTAGACACCTTGGTTGGCAGCGTTCACTGAGATTGCCACAAACTCTTCTGCTGAAATACCGGCTTCCTTAAAGTAGCGTGGATATTCTTTAAGGGTATCGATGAAGTCGCCTTGAGCATCCGCACCGGAGACAAGTCCATCTTTGACTTTGGAGAGAGCCTCCTCCGCAGAGATGCCGTATGCTTTGGAGAGAGCGTTCACTCCGCGCAATACGTCTGAGTAGTCTTTCTGATAGTACTCCGCAACTGCTTTTATGCTATTCCGCAACTCTCGCATATCTTCGCCCGTAGTTCCTGTTAATTGCGAAGTTAGGATATTGTCTCGCTGTGCCGCCTGGCATTCTGCGAGCGTATCTTTTAGATCATTTGCCGCATCGGATATATTTTTAAAAGTAGTAGCGATGGCCGCAAAATCAATAAATTTTGATTCTAACCGCTTTGCTTCAGCCACATTTGCTTGCATAACTGACCGAAGCTCTTTGGCGTTTATAGAGAGCCTCTGAAAGCCACCTTCTCCGTCTTCTATTTTAAAACCAATTGAGATTGTTTTGCCTGATGCCATTGCAATATTTTTTAAAACTTGTGCGTTATTAACATATAAATTAATTTAAATACTTATGTCCATCATGAAGGCCCCTCATAAACAAAAGAAGAAGAATAACCATCCAATTACAAATTGCATATATACGATTTTTGCTATAGCTCTATTTTGTTGGATGGTATATTTTACCATTTGCGTATCATTCTCGACCAATAAAAGTGTATTGGGCCACATTTTCGATACCATCATATCTGTGGCTATGTACTTTTGTATATTGGGGTGGGGGAATCTTATTCGCTTATTTTCGATATCTCAAGATATCGAAAACAAAAAAGAACAAGAGTTAGATGAAATTTGGGAAGAGATGTCAGATAAAGATTAATCCTCCATCTCCAACCTCCTTCGTGCCCTTTCTCGGCGCTCAGCCATCGACATCTCCGGCTCGCTTGACGTCTCTTTATCCCACGGGAATGGGAGCAACTGAGTAGGGGAGATTTTATCCTTAATATGAGGTTGGATCGTGATTAAACTTTGCAACCTCATCTGCTCCCATGTCGTGTGATTTGCGTCCTCGCGCCTCTGCTCAAATGCCTTGGCTACCGCCTCGAATTCTTCGGGGGTCATCTCCTCGAACTCGATTCGAGACACACCAATAACACCTACTGCATAACCAAAAATATCAAGTATCTTTGGCGGATCTACTTTTTTTTTGAGTCAACCTCAACTTCTTCTTCGCGCACCGATTCGGTCATCTTTGCGATATCGTCGGGGGTGCACAAATCCAAGAAGTCATCCAACGAGAGGTTAAATTCGACCTTCTCGCGGCGACACGCCGACTTAACACAGCACCACAACCAAATGCCCATGTCAACAAATGAGCCTCCGCCAATGGCCGTTTCTGCTTCCTTGCCGGTGGTCTCGCGAAATAGTTTGAATGCTCCCATCGTAACCATAATGGGATATTCCTTTTTTTCTATAGTAAAATAGATCTTCTTCATCTGTTTTAAATTTTAATTGTCAGATGGAGCGCGAACCAACCGCTCCACCCGTAATAAAGACTTAGGCTGTTACGCCGTCTGTAATGGCAGTTGCTGTAAAGTCAAAGGTTACAGCACCTGTGTTTTCGAGGTTAACCGACCATGTCGAATCATCATTCGCCGGATCATTGCGCTCCAACGAAGAGATAATAAACTTACCCTTAAGATAGGGTTTTGTCGCTTTATCTCGCTCATAGCATTTAACCTCTATAGGCTCGTTGTTTGCATAAGCCTTCAAAAGTTCTGCAAATGTTGTCTCAGACTCTCCGCAGTAAACCAGACCATCCGACTTAATCGTTACGCTTTTAGACGTTACATTTTTTTCCTTGTAAAGGGCGTCCGAGGCAGTTGCACTTGCCGGTGCTTTTACCGTGTGGTCCTTGGTCTCGTTGTTAAAGGTTGTGGTGTGGCCTGTGGAATGACCAACAGCCTTTGTGCCTACGCACAACAGCATGTCACTACCGTTGAAATACTTCTCCATTTATTATCTCATTTTAATGTTAAAAATCAAACTAATAAAAAAGCCGTCAGCCTCCGCAAATTCATCAGAGTCAATTAACCCTCCGCACTGTATAGCAAAGCCTCCGGCAGTCCTTGTCTCGTAGATGCGGCCCTCGATGGCCTCTCTCGCTATCTCTGCCAACTCGATGGCTTCTGAATAACTTGCCGCGCCACACAATACCTCAATGGTTGTCTGTTCGGGGCCTACAATCGTACCCCGAGAAGTCTTGACCTCCGAAATTGAGGTTCCGGTTCTTCGGTATGCCACGAATGGAAACTCTACCTCCTCGTCGGTGTTGACGGGGAAAATGCCGTTAACTTTTGACGCAAGATCTTCGCACTCGCTCAAAATCTCGTAGATGGCCAAACCGGCGCTGATTGTTGTCCTTTTCATATCAATTTACCGTTGCTCCGGCCTTCTTGGCCGCTCGCTCTACATACGTTATAATGTTTTGCTTTAGCTGATCCTCGATGCCGTCTGTCATGCCGAGTGTGCGCTTCATGAAGCCGTATGCTCCGAGTCTCCCTCGATATTTAGCTCTTCCCGAAACGTTCTTACGACGGCCGGTAATACGACCATAACGAGCCCGTTCGTTGTAACGTTCATCCGTTCCGCCCTCGGTCCAAAGAGGCACGATGCGGTAAAGGTCGAAGCGACGGTTGCCGGTGCCCTTCTTTCTCTTTGTGCCAATGGTAATACGGAACCCTAAACTCTTCTTCCAAACGACTTGGCGGATACCCTTCTCTACTTCGCGGTTCGATTTAAATCTCTTGCCATTCGCGCTTGACGCTCTCAAGTTTGAGATGGCTATTTTGCGCAGTTGGCGGGCGGCGGCTCTAAACGCATTTTTGAGCGCCCTTACCCTAACCTTGGGTTCGAGAGCCTCAAACAATGCCATCAGTTTGGAATCGTCGTAAAAGAAATCTCCCATTACTCGTTAATACGTTTGCACACTAATCGAAGCATGTTGCTTGGTTTGTCGGGGAAAATAGTCTCGACTCGATAAGAGATTTCGGTTTCGGTATCAAAAACTTTCCACCCAACCTTTATTTTATGTTGTATATACACATAATACTCCGCTTGATAGTCAGCAAAGAGTTCGCGGCCTTCGAGGGTCAAAGAGCCTCCCATTTTTCGACGCTCGGCAAAAATCGCTTTACCTTTATTATAAGGTGACCACTTCTTTTGCTTGGCTCCGAATTGATCTTTCTCGCTTGCCGGCATCCAAACCAACAGTCGAGATGTCATGGCAGCAGACCTCATATCGATGGACGTTTTAAGGTGGCAATTAAACGCTCAAACCCATTCATCGGCGACTGTCCATTGACATAGATCATTGAACCTCCGGTTTCAAACGAGATACGAGCATATAATATCACCGCTTGGTCAAAGAGAACATTACCTTCCGCTTCCTCCGCCGAGAGGTTGCAATGAGCGAGGGTGTAAGACTCTGCGACCTCCAAAAGGTCGCAGAGTTCTCCATCCTTATCCGGAAAGTCTATATTAAGACTCTCTTTAAGCCTATCTAAGCGCGTTGCAAGCATCTATCAAACTGTCTGCTTAGTGAGCAACATAAATGCCTTGGCGTCGAGCGTCGCAGTGCCGTAATCGGCGTTAAGTGTTACCTCAACCTTGCCCTCTTTGGCGCGTGTGTAGGGGTCGACAATCAACTCGGGATTACCGAACTGGCCCACCACCTGGAATCGGAAGTCTCCGATACCAATCTGAGCACCTATGTGCGATGAACAGAATACCGGACGCCCACAAAGCATGTTGTTTTCGATAACGAACAAACCGCTGCCGGCATCTTTCGCAGTGCACTCGAGTTCTGCCTTGGTATCCTCAGACATCACCCACACAAGCGAATCGTTTTCGTATCCAAGTTTGAGCAACTCTGCCTTTGCTTTGTTAAGACCGGCAAAGGTAAAAGGAACGGTTTTCTTGGTTGCTGTCACAAACGGACCGGCGACATTGATGCCGCTGATCTGTGTCGGCGAACAAACAACCTTGTTGATTGCCTTTGCAATTGCTTTCGGAGCTGCCTTGAGCACTACATCCATCAAACGGCCCTCTGAGTTAAAAATAGACTCGCGAGTGAGCGCCGATGTGATAGCCGCACGATTCTGCACAGCAGACACCTTGCTGATATCAACCTTGTTCGGAGTTACAGCAACACCCTCACCGGCAAACGTTGCCTCGAGGTCTCCAACAACGGGCCATTCGTAACGGCCAACCAATCCGGTCGGCATCTGCACGCCAATCTTATCCCAAATCAACTGTTCCTCGACCTTCTCAACGATATCGCCGATGGTGAGGGGCTGAAGGGCGCCGAGGTCAGATGTTGCCATGTCGCCGGCGGCGCGAATAACGTGCGTAACTGCTGTGCGACCATTAGCTGCCTCACGTACAAAAGACACGAGAGGGCTTGTCTGTGTCTCCTCTTCGCGCTGCATGTTAATAGTGTTAATTTCTACTTGCAACCACTGCTTTTCGCGCTCGAGCGCCTCCAACTGAGCCTTCTCAGCGTCGGTAAAAGAGCGGTTTTCCGAGCGAGCGACGCTCGCCAATTTGCCGAGCTCGTCGTTGATCTCGCGCATTCTCTTTAGTTTCTTCTTCATAATAATAAAGTGTTTAAATTAATTTCTTTTCAATATTCTTTGGACATTCTCTCAACTCTTTCCCATTCAGCCACCATCGCTTTTTGGCGTTCAATCTCCTCGAGGCTCGGAGCATCTTCCTTCTCCTCGTCGGGGGTAGCGATACAGCAAAGGTCGCGTTTCATAACCTCGACATCCGTCTGCTTGTATGCCGGACTATGAGTAATGGTGAAATCTTCTATCTCCTCCATGCGAGTGATAGTCAACGTTACCGTCTCCACTCCGCCATCCTGGCTCATAGTGCGAGTTATGGTATCGGAGTCAACGAACGCCCAAAAAGAGCACCCGTCAATGTCGCCTCTTGCCACCATCTCAAGCGCGGTATCTCCATCTGGAGTATTCGGTGCTTCGAATTCAAAATCAACCCCCTCCGCATTTAGTTCATATCTCAATGTTCCTTTGCCCATTTTAGATCGAGCCAACACCTTTTGGGGATTGTGAAACATTGTCATTTTAATGTCTGACTTATTAAGGAGGTCGACAGTAACCGCTGAAGGGGCTATCATCTCCCTTACCACGCGGTTACCATCTCTCCATAATTCAGTGTATTCGTTAAATACGATGGCTCTTCCACGAATGGTGCGCGAAGGTGCTTCGCCTTCCTCTCGCTTGATGCTTAAGCCGCCACAACGTATTTCTCTCTTAATTACCTTCTCCATCTTCTTTACCTTTTAGATCTTCATCGCTCCCATTTGCGAGCTCCGAAATTGATTTCAAATTTGCCGATACCAACAACGTGTCGCCCTCTGCAATCGGCGGCAGATTTTCAGCGCGTCGAGCCTCATTAACTGTCAGCATACCGGATTCAATCTTCGCCTTAACGAGCCTTGCCTTTGTCTCGAGGTCGCACTCGAGCAAACCGGTGCGGTCGAACTTTAGTTCTCTGCTCATATCCCAGGGCATCAACTTGCGCATCAACTCTTGCTCTATTTGTAGGAGCAGAGGGTTTAATGTATGCGACAAAAATGCTGCATTAGCCAACTCGACGCTTTTGTAGTTGCTATTTGTCGTAGCATAAACCAACGATGGATCAACGCCGAAATAGCGACAAATCTCCGTAACCGTAAACTTGCGTGATTCCAAAAACTGCATGTCGGCCGAGGACATGATTAATTCTTTGAACTGCATTGCCCCTGGGAGAAAGGTCATGTTGCCGCCGTTGCGGAAAAACTCCTCGCGGGCCTTGGCCATCTCCTTTAGAGTCGAGTCCACCATGGGGTTAAATCCGGTGCCACCGGCAGAGCCGTTGGTAAAAAATCCTTTCACGTTGCCACCGGATCTGAACCTCTTAAGAGTCTCCGAGTCTCCGGCCTTGGCAATGTCAATGCTTTTGCGAGCATACTCAACTACCGAGAGTCCTACTCGGCCATCATTGCAGATATTGCGTATGTGGATGATCTCCGAGGGGTGATATTGTCCAACGATACCATTTACCGTATCATTTACCGTGTATCTGCGAGTGCTTTTATCATATGTCACAGCATGCGGCGTGCACAGTGTCAGCCAATCAACAGCCCCCGAAATCGAGTTAATCTGCGGCAATATGTATGCATTGCCATGCATCAGCATCTGCATAACCACTTGGCGCCAAAAATCAAATGCTGAAAAGTCGAAGTGCGGAGAACGAGCTAAAACGTATTCCAAGCGAGAATTTTTATCTCTCACTAAAATATTATCGACACGCTTAAACATCTGCAAAGGGAGCGAAGCGACAGATTCGCTGATAAATTTAACGCATGCGTAAACGGCAGACACTGCCAAATCTCCTCCAGGATTATTAGACCACGGCCAAACTGTAACATCATCTGCAAAAACGCGCGGTGTGGCAGTCGAAGGGGCTTCCTTCGACCGCAAAACGCTTGCTAATTTGCTGTATGTTTTACTAAAAATATTTGCCATTTGTCAACGAGAGAATAAATACCCTCTCACAAATAGCTTGCAAACCGCCCATTTGGTACCACTTTTGACCCTATTTCTGTAAATTTTAATATATTTTAACTTTTAATAGTAACGAGGGGTCTCTTCAAATGCCGCGTGGGCCATAAGGGTGGTAATAACACCGTCTATTTTCCCGTTGGCAGTTCGTTTGTATGGCTTCATGTTTCCCATGTTGTCGGTAACGAGTGAGGCGTTTCCAAAGCAAAAATGGGTAATGGGGTTGTCTGCCAACACCACATGGTTTGTACGCATCAAAATCTCAAACGACTGCACAGCTGAGGTGAAATGATAATTGGTTTGCTTAAAGGGGCGGAGGGCGTAACCAACGTCTGTTGTGGCCATCATGTTAATGAAATCTTTTGATTTGGCGGGGTCGTAACACACAGCGACAACAGGCGTACCGCTTACCCTCTCGATAATGTACTGAACTATCTCAGCGTAATTAATCACTTCTCCCTCCTGTATTATCAAATGCTTATCCTCTGCCCATTTGCGGTAAAGAATCTCGTTGGCGTGGCCCTCCATACCACCGGAGGGTATAAAATAAGCAGTGTGATAATAAAACATCTGTTGCGCTGCATGATAGGCGGCAAAGGTAACCGCCGAGAAGTCGTCTCTAATAGAAAGGTCGACGCCAACAGTAACCGCTGTAGCTCCGGCAAACATTTCTTGCAGTGATATCTCTTTGGAGTGGTCTCTTGCCATGGTGCCCGATATCCATGCTTTTTGCTCGTTTTCGGTGTACATGTTCAATAACTTTGTGCGAAACGCCAACATGGCCTCCGCGCCGTTTCGCTTGGCGGTTGAGAGTTCATCCCTATAATAAGAGGGCTGTACTGTTATCCCGAGGTGAGGGTGCACCTTTTTCCACGTCGAAGGATCTTCTTCGATATCGTCAATATCCGGCTCAAAGAGATGGGCAAAAAGTCGATCGTCATCGTATTTGCCAAGCAACACATCCTTGTACCCTTTTAGCATCGAGTAAAAGGGGCCATCAAAAACATCCGAGGCCGTGGTAATAATGACTGTAAGAGGGTTCTCCCTTACGCCCATCGATGTTGTCAATACGTTTAAAAGGTTCGAATCTCTCGCTTGGGAAAACTCATCCATGATAACTGTCGAAGCATTGAGGCCATCTTTGGTGCGAGCATTAGCCGTCAAACATTGTGCAAACGCTTGCCGCTTGTTGCGGCGGGTAGGGCGAATCTCGGCCTTGTTAACTATAAAATCTCTCCCATAAGGGTCGAGTTTGAGTACAGCAGAGCGAATTACCTCAAAACATTTTTTCGCTTGGTCTTGCGAGTTTGCGCCAATATAGCATTCTCCGTTGGAGTCTCCGAAAAATAGATCGTACAAAGCGAATGCGGCTGATCCGGTCGTTTTCGAGAATTTGCGCGGCACAAACAGCACACACTCTCGGACCACTCGACGGCGCTTGTTAGAAACCAAACGCTCCTCCTTATCCGGTTTGCGCCAAAAACCATACACATTGGCAAATTGGAAAAGTTGAACCGGTGTTAACTTATATCTTTGTAAACCTTTCTTCCCTTGGAAGTGCAAAAACTCATAGAAAGCTATAAATCTCTTTACCTCTTGCTTGTCGAGTTTATACTTATCTATCATTTTAAAAAACCGCTCCACGGATAACTGTTCCCATAAACAGTGCTCGTGGGGGTTCTTAATAACCTCTTTGACGTATGTATGCAAACGAGAGTCCACGCGCCAAAGTTGGTAGCGCGTGAATTTAAGATTAGAGAGGCGTTCGGTAACGCCCCTCTTCGCCCCTGCAAGTTCCTCTCGTTCCTCTTGAGTCATCTATTAGCATTCTCGCAAATATGCGCGAGCTTCGCCCTCTTTTACTTTAATTTCCCATCCTTTCGGGTAAAATATTTTATCTCCGAGCGCCGGATGCACAAACCTTGACGAAATCAAATCATCAATCATCTCTCGTTTTAACGAGTGCTCCAATTCGATTTTTGGCGTCGACACCGCATTGTAAATTGTATCAACATACATTATTTCGGGTTTCTCCAAGATAGCTCCAAACCGCAACGATGTGACAGCACTGCCATCGGGGTTAATTGGGGTTGCGATTCCGGTGCTCTCCTTCACTCCAAGTTGCTGTCTCTCGTTTGCAGTCAGCGCCGAGCAGATATCGAAATCGACCTCCATTGTGTTAAAAAACGTCTCGTCCTCCGCCGACACATAAACAAGATCTTTTTCTTCGAGGGGGTCATATCCGGCATTATCTGACACAATTTTTACATTAAAATCATTAAGCCAAATGCGCTCAACTGATTTGAGCAACGGCACCGAGGTTACCGTATGTTTATGTATTCCCCATAACCTATCCCACCATGAACGGTTGTCTGTCCATTTATCCCAAGATAGTGCCACCGGCCCTAAAATACTAAACGAAATCGCTCCTTTGATGTCGTTAATTGCCTTGATGGGAATTGCAATTCCCGAGCCCTCAATGCCCATCTCGGGAGATATGTTATTTCTTATCGAGTATTCTTGGCCGATAATGTAGTCACCAATCTTTGGATCTATAGAGATATAAAAACATTGGCTAAAGTACTCAGCGTCGGAGGTGCACTCTTCGCGGCTCTTGTATTGTCTCCACTCAAAACTCGAGATATCTCCGGAGTTTCCGTTTTCCACTACACATTTATTGCCGACTCTCAGCATGCATGCCAATACAGGTAGTCTGCCAATCTTGTCGAGAGCATAACCATTTTGCCCCTCATACTTGAACTCGCATCGCTCCTCATCAGCCAGGAAGGGAATTAACGGGAATTTAACAAAATTGTCAGTCCACGCAATCGGAGTTGACAATGTGGTTTGCGCCTTATAGTACTCGGAAAATCGAACAGTATACTTATCCTCATCTTTTTTGCGATACACACCACTACGTAGTGCTTGCAAAGCCACGCTGCCACTTATGACGACATAGTTAGTTGTTGCGTCATCAGTCGGAGACAACGACACAAAATCGCCGTTATACGTCGCTCTGGGCGAATGGTTAATTATATCTGCCTCCAACATCGATTGATTTTTTGACAGGCCATGAACGCCGATTACGATGCTTGTTTTAGTACTTGCCGAAGCTTGAGAAGTCGTATCTGATGGGGAATAATTTTTTGTTACCGAATCGAGTTTTAATGCGGTACACCCGCACAGACTCGTCACAAGATCGGCACGGTTATTTTGCCACTCGGCGACGTTTTTGGGTGGAGTTGACATCTCTCCAGGCTCGTGCATTGTCCACCCTTTCGGGAATATCTGTCTAATATACCAATCACGTTTTTTGAGTCCCTCGGCAAATACTTCTTCACCATCTCGGAGTTTAGTCGCATTATCTTGGCTCCAAATCAGTGCTTCATGCTCGTCCTTTATATTTGACGGCGGAGGGCATATCCACTCTCGCATGTAAAGTTGCTTCCTATCAAACGGGCTCTCAAAAGAGTCATCATCGAGAGGTGAGGGGAGCGGTTTATCCTCCGATTTTAAGTCGCAATTTAGTTCTATCTTTGAGTACACTTCGCCAATAGATATTTGATGGTCATTGCCAAAACTTATGGTAGAATCTATTTCGATGGCATCTCCCGCTTGCCTCGAAGATAGCGAGCGCACCACCACCACACCTCCATTTGTCGTTATATAGCAGTTGAGATACTTTACGATCGACTCAATCACTTTGTCATTTGTCCAAAGGTCATCGAATGAGTCTCCCAAAAATAACCGCTCGTTAATCAGCAGACCTAACGAGCTGCCGCCGTTTGCTTGCTGTGGTATGTTGTCGCATAATACGCCGACACCATCAAATGTTTTCTCAAAAATATCTGCAAAGCTCCGGTTTGAGGCGTTCTCTGAGAAAACATCCCATTGCACCTTTGATTTAATGCCTCGATACCTTGAGTATTGCAAAGCACCCAAATAGTCTATACAGTTAAGCTCGACCTCCTCCATGGGCGACGTGAACCCTTGACTTAAGGTCATCGGGGTTAGATATCCGGAAAATAACGTTGCCGTTTCTCCGTCCATCTCCTCCTGGACAACGACCTTTGATGTCGTATAATCTTTTTGATAAAGTTGCGGGATAAATCTATCAGCCACCAACCTAATCGAGCAACTACGTGGTAAAATAGTTGTTGTTACATCGTCGTGGCCTTCGGTCTTTATCATTATCGGCTCTTCGGCTACGAAATAAAGGCCCTCGTCGCCGATGGTTAAAACCTCCGATGTGCCATCATTTATTGTTATCGCAACGTTGACCTTTGTGCCGACGTTTGTTAAAAAATCACCCTTTATAACGAGGGCACTGAAAAAGTAAGTATTTTTTAGCGACATCCCAT
>QLIP01041464.1_pt1 | contig 41974 bp, 29 predicted proteins | sample 1769771 | NCBI WGS metagenome assembly QLIP01 (sample SAMN09428762, study PRJNA476227) | Gut metagenome, whole genome shotgun sequencing project. | isolation source: cecum | host: Rhizomys sinensis | place: China: Jinsha town of Minqing, Fujian Province | collected 2013-09-23 | reverse complement strand
GGACAGGGACAGGGTCATTCGGGTTATCAGCAGCGTCAGGGTGGCTATGGCCAGCAGCGTCAGGGTGGCTACAACCAGAATCGCGGATACCAGAACAATCAGTATGGCTACCAGAGCCGCCCGCAGGGTGACAGTGCCCAGCAGGGTGCATCGACCGAGGAAGGTAGTTACCAGCCCCGTCAGAACAACTACCAGCAGCGCCAGGGTGGCTACGGCCAGCAGCGTCAGGGTGGTTACGGTCAGCAGCGTCAGCAGGGTGGCTACGGCCAGCAGCGTCAGGGTGGCTACGGCCAGCAGCGTCAGCATGGTGGCTATGGTCAGCAGCGTCCCCAGGGTCGCTATAACCAGCAGCGCCCCAACCAGGGTATGAAGTTTACCCCGCGTCCAAAACAGATTGACTACGTTCTCGAGGATATCGATCCCAACGAAGAAGTCCGTCTGAACAAATATATGGCCAACGCCGGTATCTGCTCACGTCGCGAAGCCGATGAGTATATCACATCGGGCAAGGTGAAGGTGAACGGTGAGGTTGTGACCGAACTCGGTACCAAGATTTCGCGCAACGACGTGGTGGAATACGACGAAAAGGTGGTTACACCCGAACGTAAATGCTATGTGCTCCTTAACAAACCGAAGGATTGCGTAACAACAAGCGATGATCCCAACGGCCGTACTACAGTGCTCGACCTTGTTAAGAATGCCTGCCGCGAGCGCATCTACCCCGTGGGCCGTCTGGACCGCAACACTACCGGTGTGCTCCTTCTCACCAACGACGGTGACCTGGCATCCAAGCTCACTCACCCCAAGTTTGTGAAGAAAAAGATTTATCACGTATGGACCGACAAGGATATCGCCGAAGAGGATATGCAGCGCATAGCCGATGGTATTGAGCTTGAGGATGGAGAAATCCATGCCGATGCCATCAGCTACGTTTCGGAAACCGACCGCAATCAGGCCGGTATCGAAATCCACAGCGGCCGTAACCGTATCGTGCGTCGTATATTCGAAAGCCTCGGTTATCGTGTAACCAAGCTGGACCGCGTATACTTCGCCGGTCTGACAAAGAAAAACCTTCCCCGCGGGCGTTGGAGATACCTCACTCAGGAGGAAGTAAACTATCTAAGAATGGGTGCATTTGAATAATGCCGTCCCACAGCACACTGCGCAGGGTCGGGGGGAGCCCCCTCACCCTGTTGCAGAAGCGCTGAAACAGCATACAACTTAGAAACTTTTAGAACTGACAATGAAAGAAATAAGAAGAACGAGAATCAAGGATATTCTGGACCATCCCGCAGAATATGCAGGGAAAGAGATCGACGTTAAAGGTTGGGTTCGTACCCGCCGCGGTAACAAATATGTGCAGTTTGTGGCGCTCAACGACGGTTCGACCATCAATAATCTCCAGATTGTATTCGACCTCTCGAAATTCAACGAAGAGAACCTGAAGGATGTCACCACAGGTTCGAGCATACATGTACAGGGGATGCTCGTGGAGAGTCAGGGTAAAGGGCAGAGTGTAGAGATTCAGGCCGACGAGCTTGAAATCTACGGCACCGCCGACCCGCAGGAGTACCCGCTGCAGAAGAAGGGTCACTCGCTTGAGTTTCTCCGCGAAATTGCACACCTACGCCCCCGCACCAACACCTTTGGTGCAGTGCTCCGCATTCGCCATGCGCTTGCCTTTGCTATCCACAAGTTCTTTAACGACAAAGGGTTCTATTATTTCCATACACCCCTTATCACTGAGTCTGACTGCGAAGGAGCGGGAGCCATGTTCCAGGTGACAACCCTCCCCATGGAGGAGCTGCCCCGCACCGAAGATGGTAAGGTGGACTACTCGCAGGACTTCTTTGGTCAGCCCGCATCGCTCACCGTATCGGGTCAGCTCGAGGGTGAGCTCGGTGCCACTGCACTTGGATGTATCTACACTTTCGGTCCCACATTCCGTGCCGAAAACTCAAATACCCCCCGTCACCTTTCGGAGTTCTGGATGATCGAGCCCGAAATGGCGTTCTATGATGTTAACGACAACATGGATCTGGCCGAGGAGTTTATCAAGTATTGCATCAACTACGCTCTTGAGCACTGCAAGGATGATATCCAGTTCCTCAACGACCACTTCGACAAGGAGCTCATCAACCGTCTCAACTTTGTGGTTGAAAACGACTTTGTGCGTCTCCCCTATACCGAGGGTATCAAGATTCTTGAGGAGTCGGGTCAGAAGTTCGAATTCCCCGTATACTGGGGTGCCGACCTTGCATCGGAGCATGAGCGTTATCTCGTAGAGAAGCACTTTAAGCGTCCGGTGATGCTTACCGACTATCCTAAGGAAATCAAGGCCTTCTACATGAAGCTTAACGAGGATGGCAAGACAGTGCGCGGCATGGATGTCCTCTTCCCGCAGATTGGCGAAATCATCGGCGGTTCACAGCGCGAGGAGAACTACGAAGTGCTCAAGGCACGCATGGAGGAACTCGGCATGGCCGATATCTCATGGTATATGGATACCCGCAAGTTTGGTACCGTGCCCCACTCTGGTTTCGGTCTCGGTTTTGAGCGTTTGGTACTCTTTGTGACCGGTATGCAGAACATCCGCGACGTGATCCCCTTCCCCCGTTATCCGAAGAACTGCCAGTTCTAAGCCGATAACCATAACCCTATTGCACACATCGGCATTGAAGAAGGCACTTTTGATATTGACATTGATTCTGTCCGCTCTTCCGCTCCTTGCGAGTCGGGAGGGGGGACAGGACTCTATATCCGTATCGCTGGTGACCTGCTGGCCCGGCAGGGAGGTGTACTCCCTCTGCGGTCACGAGGCCATAAGGGTGCAGGGGGTGGTGGACGGACACCCCATAGATTCGGTATGGAATTACGGAATGTTCGACTTTACCGAACCAAACTTTGTCTACCGTTTTGTGAAAGGGGAAACCGACTACCATGTGGCGGGATACCCGTTTGCATGGTTCATGCCCGAATATGTGTATAGCGGACGCCGGGTGGTGGAGCAGGTGCTCAACTTCTCGCAGGATGAGAGTCGCAAGCTCCTGGGGATGCTTCGACAGGAGTCGCTCCCCGAAAACCGCACATACCGCTACAACTACGTAAAAGATAACTGTGCCACCCGCCCGCTGGCGCGAGTGGACAGTGCCGCTACGGAGCGCATTGTGTATCCGGACAACATCAACTACGGTACCTTCCGCAAGGTGATGCGCAAGTACCACCAGAACTATCCCTGGTACCAGTTTGGTATCGATTTGGCACTCGGGAGTGCAATGGACCGTCCGATTCGTGCCCGCGAAGAGATGTTTGCACCGGTCGAGATGATGCAGAAGGTGGGTGGTGCCCATTTTGCCGATGGACGGCAGGTGGTAAGCGAGACCAATGTGCTCTACGAGGGGGTGGCAGAAGCAGTGCTCCCTCCAACCCCATGGTGGAAAACCCCGCTGGCAGTTTTCTCGGCGCTGTTTGTGCTGTCGCTGGCGGTGTGCGCATATGCGCGCCGATATCCGGTGATGTTGCGCACGGCAGCCACAGTATGGTTCTCGGTGCTGGGTGTGGCAGGGTGCATTATTGCATTTCTGGTGCTCTTCTCTCAGCACGAAGGGACCTCTCCCAATATCCTCATCCTCTGGATGAATCCTCTTCTCCTAATCTTATCAGTAGCACTATGGATAAAAAAAGCTCGAATAGCCGCGGTGGTGTTGGTGTGGTACGAAACCATAGTCACGGCGCTCATGCTCATTGTCTGGGGATTTGCACTGCGCAGTCTCAACATTGCCATACTCCCCATAGCAGCTACAACATTTGTGTATTCGGCGGTTTTGGCGTGGAATATGCATAATCATAAAAAGAATGAAGAATATAGTATCAACGGTGCTCTTCGGACTGGTCACGGTCAGCGTCGTGGCTCAGGCGTCTCCGGCAGAACCGGAGCGTCCAAAGCTCGTGGTAGGAATCGTAATTGATCAGCTCCGCACCGACTACATAGAATATCTGCAGGACTACTTCAATGAGCGCGGGTTTAAGCGTCTCATGAAGGGTGGAGCCTACATGCGCGATGTCGACTTTAAAGTTCCCGGCCTCGATGCAGTAAACTCCACCGCCATGCTGTATACCGGCACCTATCCGTCGCGCAACGGAGTGCCGACCAAGATGGTGTATAATAACGTCACCAAAAAGACGCTCCCTGCACTTACCGACGACAAGACACTTGGTAATTTTACCAACGATTCATTCTCCCCCCTCGGCATCCGTGTGTCGACACTCAGCGACGAGCTTGCCGTGGAGGGTGACGGGAATGCTCTTATATATGCCATCTCTACCGATCCGCAGCAGAGCATAGCCATGGCTGGTCATGCTGCCACAGGTGCATTGTGGCTTAACAACACCAGCGGCAACTGGGCGTCGACCACATATTACAAGGCACTCCCCAAGCAGGTGAGCGACCGCAACTATACCCGTTCGATAGCCGCCAGGCTCGATACGATGGTGTGGCGTCCGATGCTCCCCACTGTAGCGATGCCCGGCATATCAGACGAGAAACGTAACAAATCGTTCAAATATACCTTCTCCCGTCACGACCGGGAGGTTTTCAACCAGTTTAGCCTCTCCCCACTCGGTAATCAGGAAGTGACCGACCTGGCCATTACATTCCTGACCGACATGAAGGTGGGTAAAAACAGCAATGCCACCGATATGCTCAATATCGGGTACACATTGGCACCCTACCGTTTTGCAAAGGGGAGTGATTTCAAACCAGAACTGACCGACGCCTATCTGCGTCTTGATAGGCAGCTGGGGCGCCTGTTTGATGCCATTGACCATTATGTGGGTATCAATAATACGTTGATATGGGTGTCATCAACTGGTTATTTTGACGAGGCGGTGGTCGAGGACAAGAAATACCGTATCCCGACCGGTGAGTTCTCAATGAAGCGGGCAACATCGCTGCTCAATTCATATCTGTCGGCATTGCATGGTAATGGTGACTATATAGATTCTTTTGTAGACGGTCACCTGTATCTGGACCACAAGACTCTTGAAGACAAGCGACTTGACATAAGCGGGATTGTAAATGATGCACGTACCTTCCTGACCCGCATGAGCGGAGTGGCAGAGGCGTTTACTGTCTACGACATCATGTCACCAACCACACCGACCGAAGAGCGTCTGCGTCTGCTTATCGACCCAAAGAGCGGGGGTGATGTGATAGTGACTTTTAACCCAGGGTGGGAGGTGGTCGACGACCTTCACTATCCTGTAAACTCAAAACCGGTTAGGGAGACTCCCGTTCTGTCCCCCGCATTCATAATGGGGCGCGGTGTCAAACCTGAAATCATAAATACCCCTGTCGATGCGGTGACTCTGGCACCCACGGTGAGTGGGCAGCTCCGCATCCGCAGTCCGAATGCTTCTAAATCGAAACCGATTCTCCTCAAATAATCCATGTCGGTGTTTGAACCCGCAGGAATAAAACCAAAGCAACCGATTTAGAAACCAGCATCCACGACGGATGCCCAGAAAAGAAAAACAAAAACCTATGATATCCAAACTTCTTCACAAGATTTTCGGTAACCAGTCGGAACGCGCAGTGCGTCCGCTCTGGCAACGACTCAACAACGAAATCAACCCTATCAGCGCTGAAATCGTATCGATTTCTGACGATGAGCTCCGCGGTCGCATCGACGTAATCCGCGAGCGCATCCGCGGCGGTGCCGACGAGTACAAAAAACAGATGGCTCAGCTCCGCGAAGAGATTGAAACTCTCGACTATGACAAGCGCGAACCCCTCTGGAAGCGTATTGACGAACTCAAGGAGGAGATGTATGACAACTATGCCAAGGAACTCGATGCCGTACTTCCGGAAGTATTTGCCGTGGTTAAGGAAACCGCACGCCGCTTCAAGGAGAACGATACCATCACAGTGACTGCAACCCAGGCAGACCGCGAACTCGCAGCTGCCGGCAAGGATTTTGTGACCATCGACGGTGACAAGGCTATCTACAAGACCGAATGGCTCGCCGGTGGTAACCTGATGAAATGGGATATGATGCACTATGATGTGCAGCTTATCGGTGGTATGGTGCTCCACGGCATCATGAACAACGGCAAGGTGACCAACAACATTGCCGAGATGGCTACCGGTGAGGGTAAGACCCTGGTTGCGACACTCCCGGTGTTCCTCAACGCACTTACCGGCGAGGGTGTGCATGTGGTGACCGTTAACGACTACCTGGCAAAACGTGACTCGGAGTGGATGGGTCCGTTGTATCAGTTCCACGGTCTGACCGTAAACTGTATCGACAAGACAGAGCCCAACTCTGCCGAACGCCGTGCCGCCTACCGTTGCGACATCACATTTGGTACCAACAACGAGTTCGGTTTCGACTACCTGCGCGACAACATGGCCATGCAGACTTCCGACCTGGTGCAGCGCGACGACCACTATTATGCAATTGTCGATGAGGTTGACTCGGTATTGGTGGACGACGCTCGTACTCCGCTCATTATCTCAGGTCCCGTGCCCAAGGGTGACGACCAGATGTTTAACGAGTTTAAGGGTAATGTCGAGAAGGTGGTTACCGCTCAGCGCAAGCTTGCCCAGCAGCTTCTGCTTGAAGCCAAGGAGAAGATTTCGGCAGGGAACCTCGAAGAGGGTGGTTTGGCACTGTTCCGTGTCTACAAGGCACTCCCCAAGCACAACGCACTTATCCGCTACCTAAGCGAGGACGGTATCAAGCAACTTATGCTTAAGGTTGAGGCAAAATATATGCAGGACAACAACCGCGAAATGCCCAAGGCTGTTGAGCCCCTCTACTTCGTTATTGACGAGAAGAACCATTCGATTGAACTTACCGACAAGGGTATCGAGGTGCTTACCGGCACAACTCAGGACCCCGAGTTCTTTATCCTCCCCGACATCGCTTCTCAGCTGTCGCAGATTGACAACGAGGGTCTGACTCCCGACGAGAAGCAGGAGAAGAAGGATATGCTGCTTCAGAACTACTCGATTAAGTCTGAGCGCGTACACACCGTAAACCAGCTTCTCAAGGCTTACACACTCTTTGACAAGGATGTGGAGTATGTAATCGACGACAACAAGATTAAGATTGTCGACGAGCAGACAGGTCGTATCATGGAAGGTCGTCGTTATTCGGATGGTCTCCATCAGGCCATCGAAGCTAAGGAGGGTGTGAAGGTTGAGGCTGCTACACAGACCTATGCTACCATCACGCTTCAGAACTACTTCCGCATGTACCGCAAGCTGGCGGGTATGACAGGTACCGCTATGACCGAGGCTGGTGAGTTCTATGATATCTATAAACTTGATGTTATCGAAATCCCCACCAACCGTCCCGTGCTCCGCAACGATATGAACGACCGTGTGTACCGCACCAAGAAGGAGAAGTATGCCGCCGTTATCCAGGAGGTTGAGGATATGGTAAATCAGGGTCGCCCGGTGCTTGTTGGTACAACATCGGTTGAAATTTCCGAGCTCCTCTCCAAGATGCTCAAGCTTCGTAAAATCGAGCACCAGGTGCTCAATGCCAAGTTGCACCAGAAGGAGGCAGACATCGTGGCACAGGCTGGTAAGAAGGGCACCGTAACCATTGCTACCAACATGGCAGGTCGTGGTACCGACATCAAGCTCACCGACGAGGTTAAGGCTGCAGGTGGTCTGGCCATCATCGGTACCGAGCGTCACGAATCGCGCCGTGTGGACCGTCAGCTCCGCGGACGTGCCGGTCGTCAGGGTGACCCGGGTAGCTCGGTATTCTTCGTGTCGTTTGAAGACCAGGTAATGCGCCTCTTTGCCAACGACCGTGTGGTTAAGATGCTGGACCGTCTCGGCTTCAAGGAGGGTGAGATGATTGAAAACAGCATGGTAACCAAGTCCATCGAGAACGCTCAAAAGCGTGTAGAGGAAAACAACTTCGGTATCCGTAAGCGTCTTGTGGAATATGATGACATTATGAACGCTCAGCGCAAGGGTGTATACGGTCGTCGCCAGAACGCTCTCCGCGGCGAACGTATCGGTACCGATATCGCCAACATGATTTATGAGTTGGCCGGTGACCTTGCAAACCGTCGTTATGAGAATTACGATGAATTTGTGGAGGAAGTTGGTTCGGCTCTCGCAATGGAAACCCCTGTCACTGCCGAGGAGTTTGCCAAGTTGAGCAAATCGGAACTTACAGAGCGTATTGCCGAGACAGCATTTGAAAACTATCGTCGCCGCAAGGAGAAGATGGCTGCCGGTGCTGCCCCCTATGTTAAGGATTTTGTTGAGCAGCAGGGAGCCCGCGGTGAAATCGGCGTTCCTGTTACCGATGGCCGTCGCATGTATAATGTGCGTGCCGATATCGAGGAGTGTTACAACAATGAGTGCAAACCCATCAGCAAGGCATGGGAGAAGTCGGTGCTTCTTTCATCGATTGACCACGCATGGCAGGAGCAGCTCCGCGAAATGGACGAACTCCGCAAGTCGGTACAGAATGCAAGCTACGAACAGAAAGACCCGCTCGTAATCTACAAGCTTGAGGCATTCGACCTGTGGAAGAAGATGGTGTGGGATATGAACTCCAAGTCTGTCGGTACACTTATGCGTGGCAAGCTCGCAGTGCCCGATTATTATGAGGCTCAGCGCCAGCAGGAAGAGGCACAGCGTCAGCAGCAGGCACAGCAGGCAGCCGAGGAGGCTCGTCGTCAGCAGGCTCGCATCAACCCCTATGCCAACTACTCAAACTCCAATGATGCCTATGCACAGGAGATGGCGCGTCGTCGTGCTGCCATGAACACCAACCGTGGTGAGGAGAAGCAGAACCAGCCGGCTCGCGCTGAGAACAAGGTTGGTCGCAATGATCCCTGCCCCTGTGGCTCTGGCAAGAAATACAAGAACTGTCACGGCAAAAATGCCTAAAATCTATAAAAAAGGATGGACTACTTTATTGTAATTAATGGGGAGCAGAAGGGTCCCTACCCGAAACAGGATCTCCTTTCGCATGGGCTTACCCCCGAAAGTTATGTTTGGTGCCAGGGGATGTCCGACTGGAAGCGCGCCGCTGATGTGGCAGACTTGGCATTGCTGCTCCATGAACAAAAATATGGGAAGGAACCACGCGATAACGGATATGCCGATCGCGTGGTACCACCACCCGTGTACCGAGAACCACAGGGGTATTCCAATTATTTTAATTGGAAACCTTGGGCTATAGTTGCAATAGTGCTGGGTTGCTTATTTTCGTTGATTGGAGCCATCTTTGGTATTATCGCTTTGCGGCATGCCGGACGAGCCAATCGAAACTTTGAAAACGGAAATACCCAGACAGGTGAGTTTGAGAATAAGTCGGCTCGTACGTTTGTGATAATTGCCGGTGTGTTGATTGCAATAGGGGTGGTGTTTAATCTAACGGGATTGAGCACTGCGCTGACGGACAAACTGATGGAAATGTCTAATCTCGGTGGTAGTATTTGATATGCAGAAAAGGTATTTTGCAATGATCAACGACCAGCAGTGTGGTCCGTTTACGTTACAGGAGTTGCCCGGTAGCGGTGTTACCCCCGACACCTATGTGTGGTGCAAGGGTATGGCCGACTGGCAGCAGGCGGGTGATGTGGCGGAGATTTGCCGTTACTATCGCAATCGTCTTTTCGATATGGCACATCCGTCGCAGGCTACCCCCGCAACTGTCGGTAAGGATGATGTGGACCATACCATAGATGGTGAGGTTTTGACACCCCGTGCCTTCGGGTTTGGGCTGCCGATGCCTGAAGACGACACTGATATCAACGAACGTCCGCAGTCGCTGGTGGCTTATGCCATAATTGCCACGTTTCTCTGTTTTCCGCTCACTGGAATTATCGCAATCTACTTCACCATGATGGCCCAGCGGTATTGGCGAGAGGCTACCAAGGGTGAGGGTAGTGGTCTCGGGGCGTCTGCCAGGTCACTGCTCAATGAGAAGGACCGACGTCACATGAAGCGGATGGCTCATGAATATACGCGCCGCGGAAAAATGTGGATAGGGATAACCTTCTTCATGGGATTTATAGTAATGGCGTTTGTGGCACAGTTGCTTTAGATTTATAGACTTTAGATTTATAGACTAGAACTGATACTAAAGGCTTGGGTCTTGGGCCTGAGCCTTTTTTATTGATTGAGCTGAGATCAGAGTAGATAATAAAAGCTTAAAAAAAGAAGCTTATCAAAGTATAGGGGAGACAAATATTAGAGCTTGATTATGGATAAACCGTTGATACTTGTGGGAGGGGGTGGTCACTGCCGTTCGGTTATCGGAGTTGCAGAGTCGGCAGCGAGAGAGATTTTAGGTATTCTTGACCTTCCCGAATTTGCCGGTACCGAGAGCGCGGGTTATCGCGTGATAGGTTGCGACGACGATATGAAGGGTTATGCCGGCAGTTGCGATTTCGTCATTACGCTCGGCATGATGGGGAATCCACGCCCTCGATGCAGGTTGGCACAACTTGTTGCAGAGGCAGGGGGTGAACTGGCAACACTGATTGCCCCGACAGCATATGTTTCTCCCAGTGCCCAAATAGGGGCCGGAACGGTGGTGCATCATCAAAGCTCTGTCAATGTCGGTGCGCAAATAGGAACGCTTTGCATTGTCAACACAGGAGCTATCATCGAGCATGATGCCGTAGTAGGGGATAACACTCATATCTCGACCGGCGCACGTGTCAACGGCGGATGTCGCATCGGTAGCGGCTGCTTTATCGGTAGCGGTGCAACCATTGTAAATGGAGTGACGGTTTGCGATGGTGTTACGATTGGAGCGGGTTCCGTAGTGATTAGCGACATTAATGAACCGGGTGTGTATGTCGGTGTGCCGTCGCGAAAAATAAGATAACCAAGTGCATAATTAATATATAGGATGCAGAGTTGCATTAAATAGAAATGAGCAGGAAGACGATAATAATAGCCGAGGCAGGGGTGAATCATAACGGTTCGCTGGAACTCGCCAAGCAGTTGGTGGATGTTGCCGCCGAGGCAGGGGTGGATTATGTAAAGTTTCAGACCTTTAAGGCTGAAAATCTTGTAACTGCCAGTGCCCGCCAGGCAGAATATCAGAAGCGCAATGCCGCCGAGGAGGGGGATTCTCAATATGCAATGCTCAAAAAGCTTGAGTTGAGCGAAACCGACCATCTCATCCTGATGGAGTATTGCCGCGAGAAGGGTATAAAGTTTCTGTCAACACCTTTTGACCTCGACAGTATCGATTTCCTTGACTCACTGAATCTCGACCTGTGGAAAATACCGAGTGGAGAGATTAGCAATTACCCATATCTGCGCAAGATAGCGCGCCTTAACGGTCGCGTGGTCATGAGCACCGGTATGTGCACGGATGCGGATGTGGCAGCTGCAATGCAAGCACTGGCAGAAAACGGGCAGGACCCGGCAAAGGTTACACTGTTGCATTGCAACACACAGTATCCGACACCGATGGAGGATGTGAATCTGATGGCAATGAACAGCTTGAGGAAGCATGTCGGCTCTGTAGGATTTTCCGACCATACGCAGGGTGTGGAAGCGGCTGTGGCGGCAGTGGCGATGGGTGCCGAAGTAATAGAAAAGCACTTCACATTGTCGCGGGAACTACCCGGTCCCGACCACAAGGCATCGCTCGAACCCGATGAGCTGAAAACCATGGTGCGGATGATTCGCAATGTGGAGAAGGCTCGCGGGGAGGAGACAAAAAAGGTAACCGATTCTGAAGCTGCCAACCGCGAAGTGGCGCGAAAAAGCATCGTTGCGCTTCGTCCTATTGCCAAGGGGGAGGTGCTTGACGAAAGTAATATAGGGTGCAAGCGCCCCGGCAGCGGGATCTCACCCATGCGATGGAAAGAGGTGGAGGGGACTCGAGCCATTCATGATTTTGAAACCGACCAACAGATAGAGATATGAAGAAGATATGTGTAGTGACCGGCACGCGTGCCGACTTCGGCATCATGAGTCGACTGCTAATGATGATTCGCGATTCAGCGGAGTTTGAATTGCAGATTATAGCAACCAACATGCATCTTGCCCCTGAGTTTGGGAACACGGTGCGTGAAATCGAAGCCTCCGGGTTTAAGGTGGACCGTCGCATAGACTCGCTCTTGGCGGGGGATTCTGCAGCGGCTACCGTAAAGTCGATGGGTGTCGGCATGCTTGGTATGGCCGATGCTCTCGCAGACCTCAATCCGGATTATCTCATGATTCTGGGTGATCGGTATGAGATGCTGTCTGCAGCATCTGCAGCACTTATTTTCCGCATCCCAGTTATACATCTATATGGGGGTGAGGTAACAGAAGGGGCATACGATAACGCCATCCGTGCCGCCATCACCCAACTGTCTACCTGGCATTTTACCTCTACAGCCGAGTATCGTGAAAATGTGATACGTCTCGGTGCAGCACCCGACCATGTTTTCAATGTCGGTAGTTTGGGGGTGGACAATGCCCGTCATGATACCACACTTACTCTCGAGGAATTTAACCAGTCTCTTGGAACAAACTTTAAGGAGGGTTTTCTGTTGGTTACATACCATCCTGCCACCTGTCGACCCGGCGAGGAAGCGGTGGATACCGAAGCATTCCTGCAGGCACTCGACAAATTCCCGGAGTTGCAGATACTGATTACCATGCCCAATTCCGACACCGGAGGGCGAGAAGTAGCAAGACTGATGCGCGAGTATGGGAACGCACATCCCGAAAGAGTGAAATGCGTGGAGTCGCTCGGTAAATTGAGATACTATACCGCATTGAGATTGTGCGGAGCCGTGGCAGGGAATTCGTCGAGCGGGCTCATAGAAGCACCCTCGTTTGGTGTACCCACACTCAACGTTGGCGACCGTCAGAAAGGTCGTGCGCAAGGTAATACCGTAGTCAACACCGGCACGAGCAGAGAGGAAGTAGAGCAGGGGCTTGAAAAAGTCCTCTCCCCCGACTTTCGCAACTATTGCCGCACCTCAGGCGTAAACCCCTACGCCCAACCCGACACCGCCTCCCTCATCCTCACCACCCTCAAAGATACCCTTTAATAAAACTTACCGTTCTCTATCTCTTCTTTGAGATAAGAGTAAATATATTTGCTACTCTGAATATATAGGCCGGTATCAGGATCACATAGTTTTGAAAACGTATCAGACTCATAAATGAAACGAAGAGCCTCCTGAATATTCATATTGTAATCAACTATGAGATACTCAAGCAAATCTGCTGTCAAACCCTCCTTTATATATTTAAATTCATTATTCATATCTCGACAAATATTGAATTGCCTCCTCGCTTCCAAAAAAATATTGAAAGGTGATTCCCTTCATGTATTTTAATCTGCTCATGAGTTCATCCCGATCAATTAATTCATCCTTAAATTTGCGTAGTTGCAACCCAACTTTATCATCTGCAATGGGGCCATATACAAAATCATATTTTTCTGTCGGATACCCTTCTCGGTTGCTTATTATAAAGTCGAGCCACTCGTCGGAATAAGAATCAAACTCCTTAACCCTGAGATTTGAGGCAAACATACCGACATTATCAAACTCAAACGCTGTAACACAACTTTCGCCTCCAAAAGTCAAAGCTTTAAACTTTGCCATTTCATAGGCTTGAGTTTCATTATCGGATAAATAAAATCCTCGTCCAAAATCCTTAAAGGGTTTGGATTTTTCAAGATTAATTTCTTTTATCTGAATATTTGAGCCGTGGAAAAGTTTCATAGTTTACCCCCTGTTTGCCTACAATACATAGCCACACTATCTACAGCCTCATCAAACGATAGAGTATGAATTATATCGTAATTCTCCTCTAAAAAGGCAATCCCCTTGTGAAAGTCAATATAACGATAGGCACGAGGCTCCGTTAAATTATACTTCAAGGCAAATTCACTTATGACAGCTACAATATATTCAATAATATCCTTTACCCTGGTTGTCATAACACTATCATTAATTAAATCAACATCTGCAAAGTTAACATAATTCCGTTACACATCAATAACAACATAAAAAAATTATTCCCTACTATGGCGGCTTTAAAGTTTGGCAGCTTCAAAGATTATACTTCACTACTTTCATGAAAGTTTGATATATATATTCTCAGGCAGATTCGGCTGGAAGGTACTAATTTATCGGTTGAGAAATATTTCTTCCAATATTTCTTTCGGAGTGAATGTTGAAATTTTTTTTGGTTAAATTTGTGGTTTTAGAAAAAGATTTATTAACTTTGCAAAGAACAAAAGCCATATTAGCTCCTTGATCTGATAAATGCGGTAATAGCTCAGTTGGTAGAGCATCAGCTTCCCAAGCTGAGGGTCGCGAGTTCGAGCCTCGTTTACCGCTCCCTGTAGCGCCAGAACCAAAAGTTCTGGCGCTTGCTTTATCCCAAAACTAACAGAACCACAAACTAACCTAATAACATACCCCTAAATATCCGAAACAAAACAGGATAACGGCTCTAAAATCTAAAATCTGAAATCTAAATAATGCGTATCCCTCCGGCCAAGGATATATGGGCTGCAGTCGGCTTTCTGCTAATATGCTGTCTGTTGGCTTTTTCGTCAATGTGGGCGTGGCACTACTTTATCACCACACCCCCATACGTTGACCCTGTGCGCTATCCGGTAAGGGGTATTGATGTTTCAGCACATAACGGCTCTATCGATTTCAGACGAGTCCGAAAGGCAGGGATGAAGTTTGTGTTTATGAAGGCATCGGAGGGTGAAGACTTCAAGGACCGCAACTTCAAAATCAATTATCAGAAGGCAGTCAAGGCCGGGTTGCGTGTTGGAGCCTATCACTTTTTTCGATTTGACAAGGATGGAGTGGACCAGGCCATCAACTTTCTTGAGGCTGTCGGGGGGCGAAGAATGGATTTAGGGCTCGCCGTGGATGTCGAGGCTCAGGGTAACCCCAAGGGTATCCCCCCCGAGGTGGTAAAAGAGCGACTGATGGCAATGGCAGAATACCTTTATCTCGAAGGGAGGCAAGTAACATTTTATACCAACCGGAAAGGGTATGAAGATTATCTGATGGATACCTTTGCCGGATATCCGTTGTGGATATGTTCATTCTCGGAATACCCCATCGATGCCGAGTGGCGGTTTTGGCAGTTTAATCATCGCGGACGAGTGGACGGTGTGCGGGGCGATGTCGATATGAATGCGTTTTTTGGTTCGGAACAGGACTGGAAAGTATTTTTCTCGCCATAAACAGATAATTAGTTATCCCTTCTCAATAAGAGAGGGGATTTTACGTTTACATAATAGAACACCCTGCATTATGACACAGTGCAATGACACAGTGCAGAAGTAGTTGTTAAGGAAACCGCGAAAACCATCTAAAAGTGTTTATTATTAGTAAATTCAATATATTAAAAAATTTAATTGGACTCTCACGTCATTTTGCATATTGCAGGGTGGCAACGTTGCTTGTGACAGTTGGTGTGCTATTGATTGCCACTACTGCTCATGCGCTACCCACCGAGCATTATGCCGCATCCTCAGTACTTGCTCAGGGAAAGTGGGCCAAAGTAAAGGTGTCGGAGACCGGAATGCAACTTATCACGGCATCCGACCTGCGTCAGCTTGGGTTTTCAAATCCCGAAAAAGTGCATGTCTATGGCACGGGAGGGCGCATGGTATCCGAATATCTGAATAACGACAGCTTTGATGACCTGCCGCTGTTGCCTTCGGTGGCTACACAGCGGGGGGTAGTGTTTTTCGGTACAGACAATATAAGCTGGAACGGGAACTCGGGCCGTTACTCGCATGCCATTAACCCTTATTGCAACGACAGCTACTATTTTATTTCGGACCGCGAAGTGCCAACTACCGAGTTGAAAAAAGGTGGAGGGGGGGCTGGTCGCACAGGGGTTACCGTCACTGACTTCATGGCGCGTATACTTCATGAAAAAGATCTATTTGCACCCGGACAGGGTGGACGCATGTTCCTCGGAGAGGACTTCGGTGTCTCTCCGTCGCATACCTTCTCATTTTCATTGCCCGGAAAAAAATCTACCAGTGTGGTTTATAATGTTCGTTTTGGAGCGAAAACATCTGGTGGAGGTTCTTCCATAACAGTTAGAACAAACGGAGCGACACTACCGCCGCAGTTCGCAATTGCCAACCGTATCCCGTCGGATTGCGACAAGGATTTTATCGGTGTAGCAAATGTCCGCAATTTTATGGAGTGCGAGGGTGATAAGTTTGACTTTACCATCGATTTTAAGTCAGATGGACGAGTGGTGACCTCGCGTCTCGATTTCATAGAAATTGACTATAATAGGGTGCTCGACATCAGTGGTGGAGAACTCTATTTTTACGGTGAATTTCAAGGAGCATCTTCGCTGGCAATATCCGGTGCGAGTGCATCAACCCGCATCTGGGACGTTACGGTGCCGTGGGATGTGCGCGAGGTTCAGTATGAGATTGTGGATGGTGCAGCCTGCTTCGGGACAGAGAACGGGTATCGGGAGTATGTAGCTTTCGACCCCGAGAAAGTGACGCGTCAGGTATCGCGCGCCGGTAGGGTAGCCAATCAGGACCTACATTCCATGGTAGTACCCGACATGGTTATTATTTCGCCGCGGGAATATATGGAGGGGGCAGAGCGTATAGCGCAGTTGCACCGCAAACACGACGACATGAACGTGGTGGTTCTTGAGCCACAGCTAATATACAACGAATTTTCGGGTGGTCACCCCGATGTGATGGCGTTCCGCAAACTGCTCAAGATGTGGCACGACCGTCCGGGTGGCGAGCGACTCGGCTACTGTCTGTTGTTTGGACGCGGCAGCTACGACAACCGCCTTGTGACGCAGGGGGGGAGAACATTGGGTTACACTCCGCTACCAATATGGCAGTCGCCGACGGGTGTGAATCTGTCGGAAGCCTTCTCAACCGACGATATAATCGGTATGCTCGACGACTCGGAGCAATATTCTTTCAATATAGATGCCGCAAAAATAAATGTTGCTGTCGGTCGACTCCCTGTGCGCAGTGCAAGCGAGGGGGTGGCGATAGCCGGCAAACTCGAAAAGTATATGTCGGCAGGTCGCGAGGGGTCGTGGCGCAACCGCGTGATGCTGATTGCCGACGACCAGGATAAAGCGCTACATCTTGACCAGTCGGAAACCGTATATGGTATTATGACAAAAAACGCACCGTCGTTGCAGTATGAACGAGTATATCTCGACAGCTACAAGCTTATAAACACGGCGGTGGGAAATACCTATCCCGATGCCAAGGAGCGTATGAAGAGACTTTGGAACGAGGGTGTGCTCCTTACCAACTATGTAGGTCACGGTGCCCCCACGTCGTGGACTCACGAAAAACTGCTGGCGTGGAGCGACATTACCTCTGCCACCAATCAGTATCCGTCGTTCCTATATGCCGCTACATGTTCGTTCGGATATTGGGATGCCGATGCTCAGAGCGGTGCCGAGCTGATGGTGCTGCAGCCCAAGGGGGGATTTATCGGAGCTATTGTGCCGAGTCGTTCGGTATTTATGGGACCCAACGGCACATTAAACCAGCTTACTGCCGGGTATATGTTTACCTGCGACGAAGCAGGACGCAATATTACCGTTGGCGATATGATTCGCAAGGCAAAAAATCTGTACAACAACGACAACAAGCTTCGCTACTGTCTGCTGTCCGATCCTGCTCTGCGTTTGCCGGTACCTCAGCTTAAGGTTAAGATCAACACCATTAACGGTATTGCGGTGGACGGTACTGCAAACTGGCCTGAACTCTCTGCTCTCGGGGAGGCAAACCTTGCCGGAGCGGTTCTTGCTCCCGACGGCTCGGTGGATACTGACTTCAACGGGGTGGTGGATATAGAACTTTACGATGCTGAAATACCGGTGGAAACCAACGGTAACGGGGGAGATGGTGAGGTGCGTACATATAACGACCGCAAGATGCGTCTATGCCACATCGCGGTCAAGGTTGTCAACGGTGTCTGGGGTGGAAAACTGCAGTTGCCTTCGGAAATAGAAAACAACTATTCACCGGCACGCATCGTTTGCTATGCCTGGAGCGAAAGTGGCAAGGAGGCTCACGGCAGCATGGAGCAGCTCTATGTGTACGGATACGACAGCAAGCCCACCGATAGCACCGGACCGGAAATAACCGGACTTCGTCTTAACTTCAACGAATATCGCGAGGGGTTGATAGTAAATTCATCCCCCGTGTTGCATGCCGCTCTGTACGATGAGTCGGGTGTAAATATTTCGGAGTCCGGAATCGGTCACCGCATGCAGGTGGCAATCGATGGCAATGAGGTACGAACCGATGTGGGAAGCTATTACGCTCCCGACCCCGACAACAGTGGTGGCGGTTTTATCAGTTATCCACTTTCCGGTCTCACAGCCGGGGAGCATACGCTGACGCTTACGGTATATGACAATGTAGGGAATCCGTCGAGTCGCGAACTTATATTCGCTGTCGGGGAGACAATGGACCCCGAGGTGCGTAGTCTTACCGCCGACCGCTCACCAGCCAAAACAGGTGTTACATTCTCGGCACAAATCAGCACCCCCAATACAAATGTGAAATGTGCGTTTGAGGTTATTGACCTGGCTGGAAGGAGCGTCTGGAGCTCAACGGTTACCGACTCTGCCGACATCAACGGCAACCTTGAGGGTTACTGGAATCTGTGCGACAGGGGCGGGCGCCGTGTAGTGAGGGGTATATATCTATATCGCGTGTATGTCGAAACTCCCGAGGGGCGCTACACATCACGCACCGAAAAAATTGCCGTGGCTGCCCCCTGACGGCAGTTAGTTTAAACAATCAGCCAATGGACAACGAACAGTTAATACTACCCGAACCTACTCTCCGCCGATTGCCATGGTATCTGGCATATCTTGAAATATTGAAGTCGCAGAATGCCGAATATGTGTCATCAACGCAGATATCGAGAGCCTTGAGTGTTGATGCGTCGCAGATTGCCAAGGACCTGTCGTTTTTGTCAATCAAGGGTAAAACCCGCATCGGATATGAGGTCGACACGCTGATTGAGGCTCTGTCCGACTTCCTCGGTTTCACCCGGTCGCACAAGGCTTACGTTATCGGCACCGGTTCGCTGGGTAAAGCTCTGATTCGAGACTCCGGTCTGTCGAACTACGGACTTGAAATTGTGGCAGGGTTCGATATCAATCCCGACATTATCAACCGTACAGACCTGGGTGTGCCGATATATCATATCGATGACATCTACGATGTGATGGAGGAGAATCCTGCAGTAATCGGTATTATTACCGCACCCCCTCAGTCAGCTCAGGAATGTGCCGACACCGCCATCAGTGCCGGTATTAAGGCGATATGGAATTTCTCACCTTACCGAGTTAAGGTTGCCGACGGGGTTGTGATGGCCAATACCTCGATATATGCTCATCTGGCGTTGATTTTCAACCGTCTGGCATCTGGTGGCGGTGGTAGATAGTCAAAGCAGTGCATGAAGTAGTTAAAGCAACAAAGCATTAGAAAATGAAGATTTTTTGTATTACAGATATAACAACCCCCTCCGCAGGAACCCCGTCCCCGTGGTATATTCTTCCGGACTCTTCGACAGTGAGGTCGCACAATCCGTTTTTTATCCCTGATTTTGACACCAAGTTCATGGGAGCCCCCGTCCTTGTACTCAAGGTGAGCCGCCTTGGGAAGTCGATTGCCCCAAAGTTTGCCCACCGCTATTTCGAGGAGTGCACCCTGGGGGTGACCGTCTGGGGGGAAACTTTGCTAAAAGAGTTGTTGGCAAAGGGTGAGTATCCGGCTCCGGCTCTATGTTTTGACAAGTGTTTCTGGCTCGGCGAATTTATTGCTAAAGATACATTTGCCAACGCCGTCGCCGAGTTGGCAATCGGGGATGTCTCAGTCAACCTTGCGCTTAAGGATACCTATGCCGCCATCCCTGAGATTGTGACGCAGATTAGCCGTAATAACGCATTGAAAATGGGTGACCTAATCGCTGTGCGTCTACCCTTTGAGTTTGGACTGGAAGCGGGGGGTGTCTGCATAAAAAACGGAGAGTCTGAAATCCTTGAAATTCGTGTAAAATGATTAGACGCCTATACCTTCTTCTTACCTTGATATGGGGTTCATTGACCGCTTTTGCTTTCCAGTTTGCCACTGTGTCCCCTTTTGCTGCCGGAAAGTGGGTAAAGATTGAAATAAAAAAGGGTGGCATATACCGTATCCCTTACTCTCAGCTTAGAGAGATGGGTTTTGCCGACCCGTCGCGGGTGGGTGTCTACGGTATCGGTGGCCAACAGTCACCCATTAATTTTGTGGCTTACGGGCAGGATGTCTATTCCGACACTTTCGGTCAGATTGCATCAGTGCGCGAGGGTGAAAATCTACTGTTTTATGCCGAGGGGTGCGAGCGCGTCTCCTTTAACAGTACCGCAGGTACATTTGTGCGCGACTGGAAAAACATATACACCGACTCCGGTTTTTATTTCCTGTCGGATGCCGCCACACCGGTGGATGCCACTAAGGGTGCAACTGCATCCTCTGCTGCCGATAGGGTACAAAGTGGTTCAGGGTATATTTACCATGAAAATGATATTTGGCACAACCATGAGCAGGGTGGTCAGGTGTTCTGGGGTGAATCGTTGCTTGGGGGGAGAGTGAAGAGTGTTTCGGCATCACTACCCGCCCCCGGGACAGCAAAACTCAATGCGGCCCTTTACGTCAATCCGTCTGGCGAGCTCGATATACGCTTAGGAGTTCAGGGTGGGTTGACCGAATCGCGCAAACAGACCATCTCCGGCTCTTCAATTATCAATCCTCAGAATATATCAGCTTCCTTCGATGTGAAAAGTGGCGCACCCCTCGACTTTGAAATTGCCGACAACGGGTCGGACTGCGAGTGGGTTCACCTTGATTATGCAGTGCTTACCTATCCCAAATTGCTGCCGGAGACCGTGTCGCAGATTGCACCTACCGGGGAGGTTTATGGATTGGTGACAAAGGGTGGTGCACAATATCAACTCCCTTTGCCACAGGGGTTGCGGGCATTTGATATTTCCGACCCTGCAAGAATTAAGGTTTGCCAGCGTGCGGATTCCGACAGCGGAGTTGTAATTGTCGAAGGGGATGACTCAGGAACTGTGCTTTTGATAGTGGATGATAAAAACTGTCTCTCGGTTGCGCAGTCCGATTGTCGCGAGGTTTCTCCCACCGATTATCATGGTGGTGCCTCGAGAGGGGAGTTTGCCGACTGTGAGTTTGTTATAATTGCACCCCCTAAGTACAAGGGGTATGCCCAGCGCATTGCCAATCTGCACAGGGAATATGACGGTATCTCGACCGCGGTAGTAACTCCCGAAGAGTTGTATAACGAGTTTACTGCCGGTGTTCCCGATCCGATGGCATATCGCGCATTTGCCAAGCTCCTTTACCAGAATGGGGGGAAGTTGAAAAATCTGCTGTTGCTGGGTCCTATTTCGGGTAATTTCAGATTCAGCCCCAACGGTGAGTCCCCCTACGAGCGCATCATTGCCTATCAGGAACGGATGCTGAGGTATGACCGCGAGCCTAATCCCGCAATTGACTTCTATGGGATGATGGCTGACAAAATCGAAGATGCACTTATCTATAGGCAGAAGGTTACACTTGGAGTTGGTATTCTTGCCATAGAGAGTGACACCGAAGGGGAACGGATGGTAAGTAAGATAGAGGAGTATCTCAGCAACCCCGACAAGGTTTCGTGGGGTAATGAATACCTGTTTGTCGGTGGTGTTGGTGATACTCATACCCACGAAAAGCAGAGCGACAGATTTGCCGACCATGTTAACACCGGTAGTGGCAGAAAGAGTCTTGCCTCTACTCTTGCAGTGGATGTATATGGGGAGAAGAAAGCGCGACAGCTTTTCATGGAGCGCCTGGAGCGCGGGTCCCTTTTTACTGTATATACCGGTCACGGTGGTCTGTATCTGCTTGGCAAAAATACCGAGTTCTTTTCATCGGCCGATATCTGTGCCCTCCGCAACCGTGTTATGGGATTTTCGCTGTTCTCAGGGTGTGATTTCTCTATGACCGACAAGCGTAAGCGTGGTTTGGGAGAAATGGTGGTGCTCGACACCCCGCGTGGGATGGTAGGGTCGATTTATTCAACCCGTACCACATGGTCAAACCAGAATGCCGACCAGACTATGCGACTTATCGACAGGTTGGCTGTCAGTCCGACTTTCACCAAGGCTCCTACCATAGGTGAACTCTACGCATCGGTCAAGACAGAGGCCCCCTATCCCAATTATAATGCATATATGCTTTGCGGCGACCCTGCCCTCAGACTTCCGTTTGTGTGCAGAGCTCTCGAGGTGGAAAAGGTGGACACAAAGCTTGCCCCCGGACTTAAATTTACGGTCAAGGGTAGTGTCATGTCTGCCGCCGGTGGTGTCGACGCAACTTATAACGGCAAGGTGTGTGTGAAGCTTCTTTATCCGCGGCGCAGTGTCGTTTCGGCCGATTACGTAACAAACACGTGTGCTACCGAAAAGGATACTCTGACCGTGAAGTATGATGCAGAGCGGGTGGCGGCGTTCACTGGCGAAGTGAAAAACGGTCGTTTCGAGGTGCCGGTTACGGTCCCTGTGGCTATGCATGTGGTGAGTGAAGATATGGAACTTTCTCTTAGCATCTCTACTTTCTCTCCCGCCAATTATGAGATGGGAACAGCTGAATTACCCGTTAAATTCACCTCAGCAGTGGGTGACGAAAGTGGAGTGGACCAGACACTGCTGGACCGCGATGCTCCGTCAATATCGGCTGTCTATCTCAAGGAACGCGGACTTGCTGAGATTGAAGTTTCCGATGCCGGGTGCTTGCCACTTTGCAGTGAGGCTGTGTCGGTATGGATAGGGGGGAGAAGCTTTGCCGTTTCCCCGTTTGATAAAGGGGGTGAATCAGCCACCGTGCATCGCTGTTATGTCGATGTGTCAACCCTTCCCGTCGGCGCTCACACCCTCAGGATTATAGCCCGCGACCTTAGCGGCAATGTTGCCGAGAAGGAGATGCAGATTGTGGTGGATGGTGCGCGTGCATTGCTTCATATTAAGTTGGATGCGAAAGTAGTTGCCGAGACACTTCCCTACCAGGTGGAGGGGGACGAGGTTGCAGGTGTGCAGCTTATTGTTGAAAATGAGCGGCACGAGGAGGTGATTCGCGTTGATTCGGTGTCACCCTCTGGCAGTATCACTCTCGTTGACAAGGATGGGGTGCAGTTGCCCGATGGTCTATACCGGATAGCTGCAGTAACAGTCACCGCCGACGGACGCAGACTCTACTCCGGATGGTCTCATTTTGCGGTGATGCAATAATCGACCGCTTATTGAGTTTTAATAATAGAAACAAGAAGTTGTGATGAATATAAAGGATAAGATTAAATATACGCTGGCTGTCGTTGCTGTGCTGTCATCTGCAGCAACGGTCTGGGGTGAAGACGATATCAAAAGCAATCAGTTTAACCCGGTCAATACCGGGGTAACAACGCTGTCTATTGCCCCCGATGCACGAGGCACAGGTATGGGTAACCTCGGCGCCGCTACCGACCCGGATATAAATTCGCAGTTTTGGAACCCCTCCAAATACCCGTTTGCCTATCAACGTGGCGGGGTGTCGCTCTCATATACCCCATGGCTTCGCAAGATTGTAAACGATATATTTCTTGCCGACCTGTGCGGATTCTGGAAGCCGGGAGACGGTGAGAATCAGGCGTTCAGTGCATCGCTCCGTTATTTTTCGCTCGGAGAGGTGCACACCAGCATGGGTGGTGCTGTCAACACCACTATCAATCCCTATGAGTGTGCGTTCGACTTCGGTTATTCGCGCAAGCTGTCCGAGAATTTTTCGATGGGTGTTGTGCTGAGATATATACTTTCCGACTTGTCGTTTACCGACCCTGAAAATGGGGAGAGTAACACTGCCGCCTCGGCATTTGCCGTTGACCTATCGGCATATCATACATCCTATCCTATCATAGGGCGCAATGAATGCCAGTTGTCGTGGGGTGTCGATGTTTCAAATGTCGGAACCAAGGTTAGCTACGACGGTGGGATGACCTCCTTCTTTCTCCCTACAAACCTGCGTGTCGGCATCAACTTTATGTTCCCGCTTGCCGACTACAACACACTCTCCCTTGGTCTTGACCTCAATAAGCTTCTGGTTCCTACCAAACCCCGACCGGGGGATTATGCCACCACCACCGAATATGACGATGCCGAACAAGCGTGGATGCACATGTCCCCCATCACCGGCATCTTCAAGAGTTTCAGCGATGCACCGGGGGGTATGAAAGAAGAATTACAGGAAATCGGGGTAAATTTTGGTGCCGAGTACGCATATAACAATCAATTTTTTGTGCGCGGAGGTTATAACTACGAGCACCCCAACAAGGGTGGACGCAGCTATTTTGCCTTCGGAGCCGGTTTTTCGATGAACGTAGCGCAGATCGACGCCTCCTATATGCTGGCGACAGCCCAGAGCTCTCCGCTGGACCAGACTCTCCGCTTCTCCATCTCCTTCGACATGGACGGACTCAAGGAGCTCTTCGGCCGCTAAAGAAAGCCGCCCAGCTCCGCGCGGCTCTCCCAGAGGGCAATCAAAGCATCGCTTTGTGTTCTGTGTGAGCCCAACGGGCGAAAAGGGGCAGAGCCCCAGCGGAAACAGCTCCGCGCCACTGCTCCCAGCGCAGCACTAATAATGTGAGCCGGACTCCGGCCTAATGACTAACGACTAAAGACTTAGAAAAATGAACCTACGAATCGGACAAGGATACGACGTGCACCGCCTGGTAGAAGGGCGCGAACTCTGGCTTTGCGGCATTAAACTTGAGCACACCCTCGGGCTACTGGGGCACAGCGATGCCGACGTGGCTATCCACGCACTCTGCGACGCCATCTTCGGTGCCCTCGGTATGCGCGACATCGGGTATCACTTCCCCGACACCGACCCGCAGTATAAGGGGATTGACAGCAAGATACTTTTGGCGCACACCGTGTCGCTGATGGAGCAGAAAGGGTATGCCATCGGGAATGTAGATATCACCATCGCCGCTGAACGCCCCAAAATCAACCCGCATATCCCGCAAATGAGAAGTGTGCTTGCATCCATATTGCACACAGCCGAAGAAAACGTGGCGGTAAAAGCCACCACTACCGAACGCCTCGGCTTTGTAGGGCGCGAGGAGGGGATTTCTGCCACTGCCGTTGTGCTCCTTGCCGCACACGAAGCTTGACACGGGTAAATAAAAGACTCTAAAACTACAAGACTAACTAAGAAATAAGAACGTAAATGTTAACTGCAATCTATTGGAACGCCGACCCGGTGATTTTTTCGCTCGGTCCGCTGGTGATAAGGTGGTATAGCATGGCTTTTGCCGTCGGCTTCATCATCGGCTACTGGATAGTTGAAAAGATGTTCAAGCATGAGGGTGCCCCCGAAAAGTGGCTCGGCACGCTGCTTATGTATATCGTAATTGCCACCGTGCTTGGTGCACGCCTGGGGCATGTGTTTTTTTACGAATGGCCCTACTATTCGCAACATCCCGAAAAGATATTGAGAGTCTGGGAGGGTGGACTTGCCTCGCACGGTGGTACCATCGGCAATATCATCGCCCTGCTCATCTTTGCCAAGTTTGTGGCTCACAAACCCGCCTCATGGGTATTTGACAAGATTGTGATTCCTATTGCCATGGTGGGTGGGCTCATACGCTTGGGCAACCTTATGAATAGCGAAATCTACGGCGGATTTACCGACCTCCCATGGGGGTTTGTCTTTGTGCGCAACGGAGAAACAATGCCGGCACATCCCACACAAATCTACGAGGCACTCTGCTACTTCGCACTCTTCGGGTTGCTGATGTGGATGTACTGGAAGCGTAATGCAGAGGAGCGTCCATGGCTCATTACCGGGGTCTTCTTTATCGGCATCTTCCTCCCTCGTTTCCTTATCGAGTATATCAAGAATGTGCAGACCGAGCGTGAATACAGCATGATTGCCGAATATGGCATGAACATCGGTCAGATGCTCAGCATCCCCTTCATCCTTGTCGGAGTCTTCATGGTAGTCTGGGCGCTGACACACCCCCGTGTCCCGTTCACCTTCCCCAACAAGTTCCCCGACGAACCGACCCCCGCCAAAAAGCGCAAATAATATCTCACTTATATGCCAGCAGCTCCGGACAATTCAGTTTGCCCGGAGCTGTTTGTATAGAATGTTTATAATTCATGGTAGGTACAAGCGAATAAAAATTAACGATTAGCTCTCTACACAATTATCATACTCGGATATGAGAGCATTATGGCTGAATCTGATTCCCACTAACACAAGTGGACGGCATCGTGAAAATGAAGGTTTAATCTAAATCCCCAAATCGATAATCAGGAAATTATGGCGTTTGTATTTTGATTATTAGTTGAGCTGAGAAGAGAGTGGATAAGAAAAATGTAGTATTTTTTACATAGATTTAATTTCTGTCCAAATTATTTACTAACTTTACCAAAAATCATATTCCACCTCAGAATACCACTCCATATATGCAATGGGTTAAAACAACAATTATCTGTCTTTCTTTGGCTTTCCCGTCTGTTTGCTGGGCACAAAAAGTGTCGTTTGCATATGATGCTGCCGGTTTTCGCGTTAAGCGGGAGCTGAGCATTGACAGGTCTCGCTCTGCGGCTAAATCTAACGCGAAAAAATCTGCATTATACGATTCATTGGGAGATAAAATTGTAAAATTAAACTTAACCCCATCCGGAGAAGTAATAGTATCCTTAGAGAATTACTCTGAAAACGATGTCTGCAACATACATATTTTTGACAGTCGTGGAGATTTGATGCTTACCAATACTTTAAATGTTGCAGTTAATACTATAGACCTTAACATTTTGTTTCTGGAATATACATGTGTCGCATCACTGTAAACAATCAGGAAACGGTATGGAAAATTGCGTTGAAATAATAAAGCGAGTAATCCTATCCGTTATTCTGCTTTTGTGTTTGGCAACAAACCTGGATGCCGCTATCCAGTTGCCCAAAGATACTGTGGATACAATCCAACGCAGACGTACTTTGCCGCCACTAAATCCTAACATACCTGAAGTAAGACCAGACTTAGACCCATTGGATCCCGACGACCCTGGAGTACCTGATACACCAATCGATAATGATTCAACCTTGAATGGTGTCCCAAGATTAAGTGCATTGGGACCACTCCTGCCTACTACAAACACCGGAAATGCAGTAGGTACAATAAATGGGTCGCTAATGGTTAGTAATTCTGGAGCGGCTGTATATAATATGCTGTTCAAAACCCCTAACGGAGGACCATTAACACCGCAAGTAGGGGTTGCATACAATAGCCAGCAAGCCTCTTACGGATTGGCAGGATATGGATTTACAATCAGCGGAATCTCCTGTATTACTGTGGGAGAGAGAAATATGTTCAATAACAACGGCTCGATAGCAGGGATTTCCTATTCATTGGATGACAATCTATATCTTGACGGGAAGCGATTGATTCTTATATCAGGAAATCGGGATGAGGATGGTGCTCAATATTGCTTAGAGGGGGATCCATATACAAAGATTGTTCAGCACATTTCGACTTCTGACGGGATAAGAATCATATCTTTTGAAGTTTTTGCAACCGATGGCAAAATTTATACCTATGGCACAAGTCTGTATAGCTTCCAATACAGATATATCGATGCCGGGAATCAAAAGGTAATTGCATGGTATATATCTTCGGTTAAAGATTCACGGGGGAACAGAGTGAGCTATAATTATGCTCCGAATAACAATTACGTTTATCCAGATTATATTTACTATGCAAGAACACTGCAGTCTGGCGAAGAATTTGGAAACATAATAAAATTCGAATATGAAGACTTAGGTGTTACTAAGGGAAGTTTTATAATAGCTGGAGAAAAAGGAGCGGTAACAAAAAGATTATCTTGTGTTACAACCGGAAGTGGAGAGTCGATATACAGAAAATACAAATTTAAGTATGACACGGAATCTATATAATAGGGGAGGGTCCGAATTGGATGGATATTTCCATAATATTAATGCCCCCACCTACACCGACTATACCATAAAAGATTGTTGGCGGTGCCAGCAAGGGGATTTCAATGGTGACGGTCAGCTTGATTTTGTATATTGCAACTCAGGGGAAAAGTTCCTCAGGATTGCTTATAACAATGGAGATGGAACATTTCGATGTGTCAAAACAGCGGATTTGGGTATTGCAGACCATGAAACAACCCTTGACAATGACAAGTATTCGTTGGTGGTACTGGATATGGATAAAGACGGTAAATCGGATGTTGTCGTTACAAAATCGGAATACGAGTGGGAGCATTTAATTGATTCAATGCCCGGACTTTCGGATTTGTTAGGCGGTACAAGGGCAAAGCATCTCTATACAAAAACACTGTGGCTGACATCTGATGGAGAAACACTCAAACTCAAAAGGAGTGCTACAACCACCAGGGAGCACGATGCTCTGGAATCTCTAATATTTACGGGAGACTTTGATGGAGATGGAATTTTTGAACTGGCAAATTTTGGAGGGGATTTAGCATACGGGGTCAATTCGTTTAACGAGGATTGGATATATATATACAAAAATACCGGTTTTAAACCCTCGGATGGTAAGATTACCTCTGTTGCAGACGGAATGGGTAATTATTCAAGTGTGGAGTATGAATATCTCACCAACCCGTCAGTATATTCACGTACAGATTTATTATCATATACAAATTTTCCCTCAGTATTATCATACACACTCCCTATAAACGTAGTCAAAAGCCATTATGTATCCAACGGAGCAGCCGGAGGTCAAACCACCAACTACAAATATAAGGATTTTAAAGTTCACATGAAAGGTGGTGGTCCAATCGGATTCCAGCAGATTAGTACTCACAATATTCAGACAGGGGAAGAAACCACCCTTACAGTAACTCAATTTGATGAAAGTCGTTGTATTCCGCTCGAAACAAAGAGTGTAAGCACTCTCGATGGTCAGAGTTCAACAATAGTCTCAAAGACAACGGTAGAAGAAGTGGGTGGCACTTACTTTGCCTATGGCTCCCGCGTCGAAGTAACCGACATGGACGGCAATACAGCCGAGACCGAGAATGAATATGATATAGAAAAGGGTGTTTTGACAAAGCAGACCGTGTGGAACGACGGTACCGATATGTACAAACAATCAGAATACTCAGAATTTGTAAACAAATCCGGAGTATGGTTACCATCCACTCTAAAGTTGACGCAGAAGCATAAGGATGATACCAACCCATATTCAACGGTAACAAAATTTGAATATAGTGACAAGGGGGACATCCTCAAAACAATTACTAACTACGGCACAGAACTTGCACTGACCACCACTGCGACATACGACAGTTATGGGAATCGATTATCCTCTGTCGCTTCAGGAAAGGATGTAATCCCCATCACAAAATATAATGAATATGACGAAACAGGTCGTTTTGTGGTGCATTCGTATCAAAGTCCGGAAGGTGCCGACAATAGATTTACCTACGATCAATGGGGGAATCTTCTAACGGAAACAGATGAAACCGACCCATCCAATATTCTGACTCAAACCAGAGTATATGACAATTGGGGGCGGTTGAAATCAGTCACCGCTCCTGACGGCACGCAAACGGTAATCAAGACCGGATGGGGAAACTCTGATGAACAGAAATATTATGTACTGACTCAAATAACAGGGAAGCCGTGGACACTAACCTGGTATGACGCTACCGGTAAAGAGACTGAAACTATAACCTACGGACCAACAAATCTTTTGATATCCAAGAAAACAAAATACAACAGTCTTGGACTTGTATCGTCGGTTGAGTCACAAATCGGTCTCCTTAAATCTACCACTACAAACAGCTATAATGCACAGGGTAGGTTATCAGCAACAGTTCTTAGTTCCGGCAGTGTAATAGACTACAGCTATGGAAACAGAACCGTAAGCAAAACAACCGATGGTAAAACAGTAACCCAGACTACCGATGCTTGGGGTAACAAACTCTCATCATTAGACCCGGCTGGAGGAGAAGTAAAATATACCTATTCCTCCAACGGCAAACCGGTAAGTGTAGAAAGTAATGGCACAGCGATTGCATTCACTTACGATGCATCGGGGAATAAAATATCAATGGTCGACCCGGATGCCGGTACCATGACTTATACCTATGCAGCCGATGGTACATTGCTAACTCAGACCGATGCAAAGGGGGTGACTACCGCATACTCGCGCGATGCACTCGGGCGTATAGACCGTGCCACCATAGGGGATTATGTAGTAGAGAATACCTATGGAACATCGGGCAACTCCAACATGCGACTGTTGAAAAGTTCAATGGGGGGTAACTCGGTAGAATATACATACGACCAGTTTGGCAGAATCACGTCTGAATCACGCACACTTGCAAACGGAACCAACTGTACCTTTAGTTTCGAATACGGAGCGGATAATCGACTATCAAAGACTGTGTTCCCCGGAGGGTTGAACGTAACGTATGAATATGATGAAAGTGGATTTCTGAAGGGAACCAAGGCCGACGGCAAATCAATATACAAATTAGAGGACTTTACCGGGTTGGTAAGCAAATCCATATTCGAAGAGAATATCAGATATATCCGAACACTTAATGATAAAGGATTCGAAAAGCAGAGGGAACTTTGGCTTGTAGGCGGCACTGAATCAGCACCGTTGTCTATTACAGAAATCGACACTGTCGAAGAAAACGAGCCATCAAACTCTAACGACGACAACCTGCTGGATGGCATTAAGTTTGAGTATAACAGCATGAACGGTAATCTTGTCTCTCGCACCAGAGAGGGGGCGGCTAAGGAGACATATGGATATGATGACTTGGACAGACTCACATCGGTCGAAAAGGACTCTTCGGTTCAGATGAATATAGAGTACTCTCTCAATGGAAATATATCTGCAAAAACAGGACTCGGTTCGTACACTTATAACAGCGGTTTCAAACCACATGCTGTTACCGGTGTCGAAAACACAGGGATGCTTATACCATCCGAGACACTTGTTACATCATTTAACGATTTAGGGAGAATACAGCATATCTCGCGAGAAGAGACCGGACTTGAAATGGATTTTGGATACGGCCCGGATATGCAGCGATGGTACTCCTCGTTGACACAGAACGGAGATACGGTTCGAAACGTATTGTATGCCCGAAATTATGAAAAAGTTACAGAAAATGGTATTACACGAGAGTATTACTATCTCGACGGAAATACGGTTATTGTAAAACAGAATGGAGCGTTTACCCCATACCACGCCTTTTCGGACAATATAGGGAGCATACTCGCGTTATATGATAAGGATGGCAATAAGGTGTTTGATGCTGAATACGATGCTTGGGGAAAACAGACAGTGCATCTCAATGATATTGGACTTATCAGAGGATATACCGGTCATGAGATGCTCAATGAGTTCGGAATCATAAATATGAATGGGCGTCTGTATGACCCCATCTTGGGACGCTTCTTTAGCCCGGACCCATATGTGCAATTGCCCGACTTTACGCAAAACTTTAATCGTTATAGTTACTGTCTCAATAATCCACTAAAATATACCGAACCGACAGGGGAACTCTTTGGTATCGACGATGTAGCCATAGCGTATGCTTTGTATAACATGGCAAGCAGTATGATGCGAGCCTCGATTGATGGGCAGAACATCTGGAAAGCAGGGGGTGTCAGTCTACTTGGTTCGGCACTTTCATTTGGAATAGGGGAATACTTCGGTTCGGTGGGTTCAGTCGGTCACGAATTGCTTCGCGCTGGAGCTCACGGAGTTTCGGGAGGGTTGGTAAGTGCAATCAACGGAGGTAGCTTTGCCGTTGGATTCGGTTCATCAGCCCTCACTTCCGGGCTCGGCTCATTCGCGCAGATGTCTCAATTTAGCGAAATGACAACCTTAGCATGTGCATCGATTGGCGGACTTGCAACATGGGCAATGGGAGGAGACTTCATCCAAGGCGCCATAATGGGGTTAAAAATTGGACTGTTAAATCATGGGATGCATGATTATTTAAAAAAACGGGTAGACCCCGATGGACTCGTTTCATGGGATATGCCAGAGTTAGAAGTAAAGGCAAGAAAATTAGATTCAATAGATGCTGTCGTTCTGGCAATTAACTTTTCATATAATTACTTCGCTGTTTATGATATTTGTGGGGGAAGCATCACCAAATATACAGACCAATCAAATTACGATACACATAATTTATTTGGAAAAAAATATGCTTTCTCAGAAAAAATATGGAATGGTACTGAACCATTTATATCATCCTTTTTCAGTTCCAATGCAACAAAAATTATCTCAAAATTTAATTTGATTGGTGATTTTGCAACATGTTTTAATGAATTAAGACATGATTATTTATCTTCAAATAACTCCTATTATTTTTCTACAATTGAAGCATTTGCTGGTGTTGGCGGTAGTATTATTGGTGCAGATGCAGGAATGTATTTAGGCGCATCGTATGGTGCTTTGTTTGGAACATGGTGTGGAGGTATAGGAGCTATCCCAGGTGCGGTCATCGGTGGTGTTATCGGGGCTGCCATTGGATCTGTAGTAGGGTCCGAGACTGGTAAAGAATTAGTACACTACATGTATAGATGAATATATCGATAATTGTATGAAGAAAATCGTAAAGTCATTCGAATATTATATAAACGTAGCGCATTATGGTTTATACTATTCAGTGCTTAACAACCGCCGGGTGCTGCAACAGATAAATGAAGCAATTATACTGTTGTTGCTAAATCTGATTCCGAGTAAAAACTTAAGAGTTCAGTTATTGAGGAAAATTATAAGGTCACGCGATGATATTGCATACATCCTCTTTGATTCACAGTATAGTATTCATTCCAACTCTGTCAAGCGAATTTTTGATAGAATTACAAGCTTATATTATTCTTTTCCAATAGGAGTGTTGATGGGTATATATGAGAAAATTAAACACATTCCGATATGGTATAAGATATATCCATGGATATGGTTAATTGGTTCCATAGCTTCTGCGATATTAATAAGTCATATAATAGAACGCTTAGTCTATTATAATGAAAAATGGCTCTTATATAATGAAGAATTTAAACATAGAAATAAAGCATGGCATAGAAAGGCCATGCTTCTATTAACTATTTATGTATTAGGGGGTATAGTGTCTTGTTTAGCGGCAGTTTTTACAATGATTTTAATTATCGAAATATAGTGTGAGTATAGATTATTTGTTTATGTGTATCTATATAATATGCTCAAATTACCTATTTTTCGAAATATGATATTTTGAATAACTCATGAGTAGATTTCGTCAACAATTTGAATATTATCTAAATGTAATATATTATGCGATGTACAACATTACTGTTCATAGAAATCGCATATTTCAGTATATTTCAAATCGAGCGTGCATTTATGCTGTATGTCTTCTATTCAAAGGTCAGAGAAGGCGTAAATATATAAGACATTTTATTAGCATACAGAAGGATGCAAACGTGCTGTTTTTCAATCGAGAAAATGGATTAATTTCACATTCTGCAAAAAAATTTTTCTTAAATGTGCCACAATTTTATGGCGTGACATCGTTTGGTATCATTAGGGCAATTTGTGATGTAATCGGCTATTATCCTAAATATAAATATTTATATGTTCTCTCATTAGTGATAATTCCGTTTGGACTCGCGTTTCTGTTTTCTAAAGTTGTAGAAGATGCTGTATTTACAAAAAATCAATATTTAGATTATGCAAAAATTTTTGAAACAAAAGATAAGGCATGGCACTTTAAAAGTGTGATTTTGGCTATTCTGTATGTTGTAGGATTAGTGATACCATTAATAATTATCGCACTTATAATTATTATCCATTTAAGATTTCAAAAGAATTTACCTTAGATATAAGGGTATCTCTCTTTAATGAATGGTAGTACATGCATTTTATTGATAAATAATAAATGTTGTTCTAACTATATAACTATTTAGTAATTAATATGTTGTTGTATATTACCTTGCCTTTGGGGACAATATAGTGAGCATACTCGCGTTATATGATAGGGATGGAAAAATGGTGTTTTATGCCGACCCATATGTGCAGTTGCCCGACTTTGAGCAGAACTTTAATCGTTATAGCTATTGTTTGAAATTTATTCTTCTTCGTTCATATCCGGGCGGATACGTTTTCGGACGGATTAATAATTACAAGGAGGAGAGGAAAAGGAGAGAAAATGGAGTATTTACATTGTTGAGAGGTCGGGGATGTGGAGGGGTTTGTTGCCGTGGCTTACCGATAGGTGGGTGAGAGGGGCTATTATCGACCATAGAGCGGCATCCATGGGGGTGATGTCGGGTGCGGCGATACCGGTGTCGAGATAGTGGCGGAGGGTCTCGAACAGTCGGCAGTCCATGATGTAGTTCATAATGTTTGTTACCCCGAGTCGTTCCCCTTCAGCCTGGTATTTTTCAATCCATGGGTGGCAGGCACTCATCACAATACGTTCTGCATCCCTCCCTGTCAGTGCCCGGTTGTCGTTGAGCTGCAGGGTCGGTATGGGGTATTTGGATATGTATCCGTTGCTACCGCACACGGTCTGCAGGCGGCTATAGGGGCGCGGTGTGACGCGGTCGTATTGCAGCAGGATGCTGCGTCCGAGCTCAGTATTTATCAGGGTAGAGTTGATGCCACCGTCGGCGGTAGACATGGAGACAAGGGTTTTGAGGCGGTCCGAGTTTCCGATGTCAAGAAGCTGGCAGATAGGACCGATGCCGTGGGTAGGGTAGGGGTTGCCGAATTGCGCTTCCGATTCTGTCTTGTACCACCCGTCGCCATAACGGTCTCGGAGGTCGTGGATATATGCACCTTCGCAGTGGCGTAGCTCACCCAACGCTCCGTCGCGCACCATCTGCAGCGACGAGAGGTGGAACGGGTCGTAACAGCAGTTTTCGAGCATCGTAAAGTAACGCCCGCTCTCTTCTGCCATACGCTTAACGTGTATGCAGTCCTCGATGGTAGTCGCCATCGGTATTTCGACAGCTATGTTTTGCCCCAACTCCATACCGGTCATGGCAATGCTGGCGTGGGTGTCCCAGTTGGTGCAGATATACACCAGGTCATACCGGTCGAGCGCCAGACACTCCATCCAGTCGGAATGGGTAGTGACTGTCACCCCTTGACCGGCACACAGCAGTTGGGCCATCTTGACAGCATCCGGGTTTATATCGCAGACTGCCACTATGCTGACGCCGGGCAACTGCAGCCAGCGGCTGATGGTGGCCTTCCCCCGTTCGCCGCATCCTATCACCGCAACTCTAACAGCACTTGCCATAGCTTATCGGTTTTCTTGAATTTTGTCGAGCAGTGTTGAGCAGGCATCCTGCAGCAGGTCGAGTACCAGTTCAAACCCTTCGGCACCCTCCCAGTATGGGTCGGGAACGGCATCAATCTCCGGGTAGTGAATGGCGAAGTCCGCCATCGGTGCTATTTTGCGGTCGGTGTCGGGAGTGGGGGACATGGCATACAGGTCGTCGAGGTTGCGATCGTCCATACCGAGGATAAGGTCGAAATATTCGAAGTCCGACGGACGGATTTGGCGGCTGCGGTGGTCCAGACGGAGGTTGCGGTTCATCGCTGCGCTGCGCATGCGTCGGTCGGGGAGTTCGCCGGCATGACCACCATAGAATCCGCACGAGTCAATCTCCGGGCGGAGGTGACGCGGCAATTCGGCGGTGAGCTGATGCATGATTCCGTCTGCAGCGGGTGAGCGGCAGATATTGCCGAGGCATACAAAGAGGATGCGCATCGGGCGCCCCTCGGCGGCGGCAATTGCAGCAGCGTTGTTCACGGCGTCGATAGCTTTAGGAGTGGGTTTGGTTATGTTTGTGTCAGTTCTCATTATTGTGGGAATTAAGACGAAGTCTAAGTTGCAATTAATACTGCAACGGCAGATATCGCACAAAGTTACACAAAAATCTCTTTAATTTACATATCAAAGGTTAACAAATGCATTTATTTGCCCCTTATGTTGTATCTTTGTATAATCAATTATCTGCAGCCTTGTATCTGCATCTTGTATCAATAATCCAAAATAGAAACTTACATCATGTCAGCAAACGGCGGAAAAACATCGCGTGCGCAGTTTGGCACGCGCCTTGGCGTAATCGCCACCACAGTCGGTTCGGCGGTGGGACTTGGTAATATATGGCGTTTCCCTTACGAGATTGGGACTCACGGCGGTGGCGCCTTCCTTCTGTGTTATCTCTTCTTCATATTTGTAATCGGTGTTCCTCTTATCAGCTCGGAGTTTGCAATAGGGCGCTCGGCTCGAAAGGGTATCACGGGTGCATTTCGCGAGGTCTCTGGGAAGAAATGGATGGGGATTCTCGGATTGACAGGTGTGCTTGCCGCCCTCCTTATTATGGCGTTCTATACCGTGGTGTCGGGATGGACTATGGAGTATCTGTTCCAGTCCGTTACCGGAGGACTTAAATATGCCACCCAGGCGGAGTATGCCGAGCAGTTCTCACTCTTCTCAAAGGATGCATTCCGTCCGCTGTTCTGGACATTCCTCTTTATCATCATCAACTATTTTGTGTTGGTGCGCGGTGTTGACAAGGGTATCGAGAAAATTTCCAACATCGTCATGCCGATTCTGCTCCTTATCCTGATAGCATTCTGTGTGCATTCGCTCATGATGCCGGGTGCTTGGGATGGTGTGAAGTTTATGTTCACCCCCGACTTCTCCAAAATCAACGCTTCCGTGTTGTTGGGAGCCATGGGTCAGGCTTTCTTCTCGCTCAGCATCGGGATGGGAGGGATGATTACCTACGGTTCATACTTCTCTAAGGAGACTAACCTCGGCAAAACCACCCTTATTATTGCGGTGAGCGACACACTGATTGCAATCCTTGCCGGCTTGATTATCTTCCCTGCCGTGTTCACCTATGGTGGTACACCGGCGGCCGGTCCGACCCTGGTGTTTGAGGTTCTCCCCACCATCTTCCACCGCATCCCCGGTGGAGCTATATGGTCGGCGCTCTTCTTCCTGCTGCTATTTATCGCCGCGTTGACATCGGCAATTTCGATGAGCGAAATCGGAATCTCCTATCTCAGCGACGAATTCGGGTGGAATCGCAAAAAGGCAACCATCGTCGCCCAGTGCACCATTGCAGCGCTCAGCATCGGTTGTGCGTTGAGCTTCGGACCGATGGCAGACTTCAAGATATTTGGCAAGACCATGTTCGACCTCTTCGACTATGTGTCGGCGAGTGTGCTGATGCCCATCGGCGGACTCATAGTGGCATTGCTTGGTGGCTGGGGAGCGAAGAAAGGGTTTATCAAGGATCAGTTTACCAACAACGGACTGATTTCCGGCACCGGAGCCGGTTTGGTGCAGCTCTCCCTGCGCTGGATCTGCCCCACCGCCATCCTCCTGGTCTTCCTCAACTCCCTCGGCCTCCTCTAATCCGCACCCCTCGGACCATTGTCACTTACCGAAAGTGTCCACGTGTCCACGCTGTCCACGCTGTCCACGTTGTCCACGCCATGGACAGCGTGGACAGCGTGGACAGCGTGGACAACTTTTTTCAGGGATAGATACTCTGATGTTTTTCGTCGCAGCGATTATGTGGCGGTGTATCGGCGTCCTCTCGGACCCGTGGTTGCTGGCAACCGCGGCCACTCGTCAACCTCGGCCACCCCTTCCTTCCAAATAAGGATAGTTATAATTTACAACTTTGAAGGACGGGGTTGCGAGCAACCCCGGGTCCGAGCGGACGCCTTTGCCACTGCATCCTACCGGACGTGGTTTTGTCTGATGTTTTTGTCGCAGCGATTATGTGGCGGACGCCCTGTCGCCGAGTGCCCCACCGCTTAGCCCCGCCCGTAACGCTTAATGACGCGCGCCAGCGCCAAGAGACGCGCGGTAGCGCCACCCCCGCGGCTTTGCCGCTTAATATTTCGTTTATTCGCTGAAAATTATTAACTTTGTGAATTAAATATCGAAAATTCAGTAAACAAGATACCAATGAACGAATTAGCCACAAAATATGATCCTTCGGCAGTGGAGGAGAAATGGTATGAGTATTGGATGGAGCATCGCCTGTTTCATTCGGAACCCGATGAGCGTGAGCCGTATACAATCGTTATTCCGCCACCCAACGTGACTGGTGTGCTGCATATGGGGCACATGCTCAACAACACTATTCAGGATATCCTTATCCGCCGTGCGCGCATGATGGGTAAGAACGCCCTGTGGGTGCCAGGTACCGACCATGCCGCTATTTCTACCGAGGCTAAGGTAGTGGCTAAACTTGCTGCCGACGGTGTCAAGAAAAGTGAGCTCAGCCGCGAGGAGTTCCTGAAGCATGCCTGGGACTGGACCGACAAGTATGGTGGTATCATCCTTAAGCAGCTCCGCAAGCTGGGTGCATCGTGCGACTGGGAACGCACCGCGTTTACGATGGACGAAACCCGTTCGGAAAGTGTAATCGAGGTGTTTAACCGCCTTTTTGAAAAGGGGTATATCTACCGTGGCGTACGCATGGTAAACTGGGACCCGCAGGCACTCACCGCCCTGTCGGACGAAGAGGTAATCTATAAGGAGGAGAAGAGCCATCTTTTCCACCTCCGTTACTTTGTTGAGGGTGAACCCGATAAGTATATCGTGGTTGCTACCACACGCCCCGAGACCATCCTTGGTGACACAGCAGTATGCGTGAACCCCAACGATGAGCGTTATCAGTGGCTCAAGGGTAAGAATGTAATCGTGCCGATGGTGGGTCGTGCAGTTCCCATTATCATGGACGAGTATGTAGAGATGGAGTTCGGTACAGGATGCCTTAAGGTGACCCCGGCTCACGACGTAAACGACTACATGCTTGGCGACAAATATAACCTGCCGTCAATCGACATCTTCAACGACAACGGCACCATCTCGGAAGCCGGCGGGATGTATGTGGGTATGGACCGCTTTGAGGTGCGCACTCAGATAATGAAGGACCTTGCCGACAAGGGGTTGGTAGAGAAGGTTGAGGACTATGTAAACAAGGTAGGTCACTCCGAGCGTACCGATGCCGTAATCGAGCCCAAACTGTCGATGCAGTGGTTTGTGAAAATGGAAGAGTTGGTAAAGCCCGCCCTTGCAGGTGTAATGGACGGTGACATCAGCTTTATCCCCGCCAAGTTCAAGAATACCTACCGCCACTGGATGACCGACACCAAGGACTGGTGTATCTCGCGTCAGCTGTGGTGGGGACACCGTATCCCCGCCTGGTTCCTCCCCGAAGGTGGGTATGTAGTGGCTCGCAATGAAGAGGAAGCACTTGTAAAAGCTATCGAAAAGACCGGAAACGCCGAGCTTACGCTCGAACAGATCCGTCAGGACGAGGACTGCCTCGACACATGGTTCAGCTCATGGTTGTGGCCCATCTCACTCTTCAACGGTATCCTGGACCCCACCAACAAGGAGTTCAGCTACTACTATCCCACAGCCGACCTTGTAACCGGTCCGGACATCATCTTCTTCTGGGTGGCACGTATGATTATTGCCGGATATGAATTTGTGGACAAGAAACCGTTCAACAACGTATATTTCACAGGTATCGTTCGTGACAAGATTGGTCGCAAGATGTCGAAGTCGCTTGGTAACTCTCCCGACCCGCTCGACCTGATAGACCGCTTCGGTGCCGACGGAGTGCGCATGGGTCTTATGCTTGCAGCCCCTGCCGGTAACGACATCATGTATGATGACTCGCTCTGCGAACAGGGTCGCAACTTCTGCAACAAAATCTGGAACGCCTTCCGCCTTGTCAAGGGTTGGGAAGTGGCAGATGCCGAGCAGCCCGAATCAGCAAAACTCGGTGTAGAGTGGTTTGGCGCCAAACTCAACGAAACCATTGCCGAAGTCGATGACCTGATGGGTAAGTTCCGTATCTCGGAGGCTCTGATGGCTGTATACAAACTGTTCTGGGACGAGTTCTCATCCTGGTATCTTGAAGTTATCAAGCCCGCATACGGTCAACCCATTGACCGCGCCACATACGACGCTACACTTGCATATTTCGACACACTCCTCCGTCTGCTCCACCCGTTCATGCCCTTCATTACCGAAGAGTTGTGGCAGCACCTGGCAGAGCGCAAGGATGGTGAGAGCATCATGAACGCACTCATCCCCGCTGCGGTGGTGGTTGACGGCGATGTAATTGCAGAGTTCGAAAACCTCAAGGAGGTAGTGGCAGGTGTGCGCACCATCCGCAAGCAGAAGCAGATTCCGCAGAAGGAGGCTCTTGAACTTCATGTCAAGGGTGGAAATGCAGGTAAGTTTGCCCCTGTGCTTGTCAAGATAGGTAACATTTCAGAAATCAAGGAGGTTGAAGAGAAACTTCCCACCTCGGCAGCCTATATGGTAGGAACCGTAGAGTACTCAATCCCGCTGGCAAGCAAAATCAATGTTGAGGAAGAGCTTGCCAAGCTCCAGAAGGATCTTGATTACTACACAGGGTTCCTTGCCGGCGTTGAGAAGAAACTCGGCAACGAGCGCTTTGTAGCCAACGCCCCCGAGGCCGTAGTGGCAGTGGAGCGCAAGAAGCAGGCAGATGCCCAGGAGAAGATTGCCGCCATCAAGGCGTCGATGGAAGCTCTAAAGCAGTAAGACCTCGTTCCCCCAAAAAAATATATGATGCCGGAGCCGGGTGATCCGGTTCCGGCATTGTCATTATAATGATAGCTAACTTTATAATAATATCTAACTTAGAAATTATACATGAAAAATCTGTCTTCAATCATCAGAGGTGCGATGTTTGCTTTTGTGGCAGCAGTGTCGACACTTTCGCTCCATGCCGAAAAGCTGGCAGGGGGAGATATATCGCTTCTACCACTTTGCGAGAATGCCAGGGCGCAATATAAGACATCGTCGGGTGCGGCAATCTCGGACCTGATAACATGGAGTGGCGAGCAGGGGATGAACTCGATGCGTGTCCGCCTCTTTGTGAATCCTGCCAAGTATAAGGCTCAGCATCTTACTGGTCCTACTGCCGAATTGAAGTATGACCCGAATGCCTGTCAGGACCTGGAGTATATCATTCCTATCTGCAAGCGGATTAAGAATGCCGGAATGAAACTGATGCTCGACATCCATTATTCCGACACATGGGCAGACCCTGCCAAGCAGTGGACACCCTACGACTGGATTACCCTCACCGACGCTCAACTTACAGCCAAGGTTGAGGAGTATACCCGCGAGGTACTTGTGCGCCTAAAGCAGGAGGGTGCCACCCCCGACCTGGTGCAGGTGGGAAATGAAATCAGCTACGGAATGCTGTGGGGAACGGCAGGAACGTCATCTCCCAAGAAGTGTTACGCAACAAGCGAAGCAAACTGGACCCGATTTGGCGACCTGCTCAAAGCCGGCATCAAGGCAGTGCGCGAGGTGTGTCCGCAAGCCAAGGTGGTATTGCACACCGAGCGTGTAACGCAGACATCGATTCTTACCAATTTCTATGCACGCATGGGGAGCATGGGTGTAAAGTATGATGTTATCGGGTTGAGCTACTACCCGTATTTCCACGGTGGAATCTCTGTGCTTAAAAATGCGCTCAGTGCCGTCACCGGGGAGTTTACCGACAAGGAGGTGATGATTGTCGAGACCGGATACGCATGCAAGTGGGCTGTGCCGGGTACAACCTACGACCTGTCGGGGACATGGCCCTATAGCGATGCCGGGCAGAAGAAGTTTATGACCGACCTGCTGGCTACCGTCAATCAGTATCCCCGCGTCACAGGTGTCTACTGGTGGTGGATGGAATATAATGCCTACCCGTACAGCACTACCAAACTTGACGGCTGGTATAACGCACCGCTGTTTGACAGCGAAACCGGTAAAGCCACTTCGGCGTTGAGCGTACTG
>QLIP01068885.1_pt1 | contig 42732 bp, 37 predicted proteins | sample 1769771 | NCBI WGS metagenome assembly QLIP01 (sample SAMN09428762, study PRJNA476227) | Gut metagenome, whole genome shotgun sequencing project. | isolation source: cecum | host: Rhizomys sinensis | place: China: Jinsha town of Minqing, Fujian Province | collected 2013-09-23 | reverse complement strand
TGTCTGCTTCGCAGCCGCTTGGCTCGTTGCTCGCGGGAATCAATTTGATTGCCATAAACAATTCTCCCCCACGGTATGTTCTTGCCTGTAAATCTTGCTTATTCCCTGCCTTCACACATCCTGCCGATATAATAAAATCCCCGGCACTCCGTAAGATGCACGCGGACGATGCTGCCTATTAACGAAGCATTGCCCTGAAAATGCACGATCATATTGTTGGAAAGCCTGCCTGTCATATAAGAGGCGTCCTGTTCGTTTTGTTCTTCCACTAATGCCTCCCATGTTTCCCCCACAAGCCTGCCAGCCCGTTTTTTTGCGGTATCCTGCACGGCTTTTAGCAGCCGGCCAAAGCCTTCTTTGGCAATGGCTTCCGGCACCTGTCCTTCCATTGCGGCCGCCGGTGTACCAGTTCTCTTAGAATAAAGAAAAGTAAAGGCATTGTCAAACTGTACCTGCCTGATGACATCGATCGTTTCATCCACATCTGCCGGGGTTTCCCCAGGAAAACCGACGATAATGTCCGTTGTCAGGGAAATATCAGGAATTTCGCGCTTAATCTTTTCTGCCAGGGCAAGGTACTGCTCCTTTGTATAATGGCGGTTCATCTTTTCTAATATTCTTGTAGAGCCGGACTGTAGCGGCAAGTGCAAATGCCGGCACAGCTTTGTGGAATGCTTCATGGCATGGATAAGCTCGTCTGAGAGGTCTTTTGGGTGGGACGTCATAAAGCGGATGCGCTTTAGCCCTTCGATTTTTTCAATTTCTTCCAGCAGTCCTGCAAACGTTACCAGTGTATTCAGAGTTTTCCCATAGGAATTGACGTTTTGCCCTAACAGCATGATTTCCACAACGCCATCGTCCACAAGCCGCCTGATTTCGCGCACAATGTCTTCCGGTTTTCTGCTGCGCTCCCGCCCGCGCACATACGGCACGATGCAGTAGCTGCAAAAGTTGTTGCAGCCAAACATAATGTTGACGCCTGATTTAAACGGGTATTTTCTTTCCACTGGAAGGTCTTCGACAATCTGATCCGTATCTTTCCAAATGTCCACTACCATGCCGCCGCTTTCAAACATTGTGCAAAGCAGCTCGGCAAATTTAAAAATGTTGTGCGTCCCAAAAATCAGATCGACAAAGCGGTAGCTCTTTTTAATTTTTGCAATGACCGCTTCCTCTTGCATCATGCAGCCGCATAAGGCAATTTTTTTATGGGGGTTGGCGCGTTTTTTCCCGGACAGGCTGCCAAGCCTGCCGTAGACGCGCTGGCTGGCATGTTCGCGCACGGTACACGTATTGTAAATGACAAAATCGGCATCTTCCGTATCCACGCATGTAAAACCTGCCATTTCCAGTATGCCGGAAAGTTTCTCGGAATCCCGCGCATTCATCTGGCAGCCCATGCATACCGAACAGGCCGTCAGCGCGCGCCCTGCTTCCTTAGACTTTTTTTCCACAATTTCCCGGCATTTTTTTATAAAATAATACTGCCGCTGCACTTCCTCCTCCGGCGGCGAAAGTGTCAGATCCTGCGCATCGATCATCGTTTGCATATCATTATAATTTTCCACTGTATGAACCTTCTTTCCTGGATGGCTATGGGCATGCAAAGCGCGGCAAGGCAGCTTTAAGTGCGCACCTGCCCGTTTCCTTCTATCCTATATTTATACGAAGTCAGTTCTTTCAAGCCCATCGGGCCTCTTGCATGGAGTTTTTGCGTGCTGATGCCGATTTCTGCCCCAAAGCCAAACTCAAAACCGTCTGTAAACCTTGTTGACACATTATGGTAGACGCAGGCAGCGTCCACGCCTTCTAAAAACTGCCGCGCCGTATCGGCATTTTCCGTTACAATCGCTTCGGAATGCTTCGTATTGTACCGGTTGATGTGTGCAATGGCTTCCTGCACATTTCCTACTGTTTTGATAGAAATAATATAGTCCAAATATTCTTTTGCGTAATCTTCTTCCGATGCGGGAACAGCATCGCTTATTATGCTGCACGCCTGTTCGTCCGCACGCATTTCTACGTTATGTGCGCGAAGCGCATCTGCTAACATAGGCAGGAAGCGGCCGCTTACAGCTTCATGCACGACGAGCGATTCACACGCGTTGCATACGCCGATGCGCTGTGTTTTGGCGTTGACAACGATATTGACTGCCTTGGTCAAGTCCGCTTCCTCATCGACATACACATGGCAGTTCCCGGTTCCCGTTTCAATGGCCGGAATGCTGCTTTGCTCCACAACGGTGCGGATGAGGCCCGCGCCGCCCCTTGGGATTAAAAGATCGACGTAGGCGTTTAGTTTCATGAATGCCGCCGCCGTTTCCCTGCTCGTATCTTCTATCATCTGGAGGGCATCTTCTGGCATCCCGCTCATGGAAAGTGCCGCCCGCAGCACGTTTGTAATGGCAAGGTTGGAATGTATGGCATCGCTGCCGCCGCGCAGGATTGCTGCATTTCCGGATTTAAAGCAAAGTCCGAAGGCGTCTGCCGTCACGTTCGGCCGGGATTCATAAATGATGCCGATAACGCCCATTGGCACGCGGACTTTGCAAATGTGCATGCCGTTTGGACGGTCAAATTCTTCCAGGCATTCCCCGATAGGGTCTTTTAAAGCGGCAATCTGCCGCAGTCCTTCTGCCATTGCCGCAATCCGCTCCCGCGTCAGGCGCAGTCTGTCGATCAGTCCCGGATGCATGCCTGCAGCCTGTGCATTGGCAAGGTCTTTCTCATTTGCGGCAAGGATTTCTTTTGCATTGTCCATCAAGGCATCTGCCGCTATGCCTAACGCTTTGTTTTTTTGCGCCGCCGTCAATGCCTGTACTTTATATTTTGCGGCTGCCGCCCTTTTTCCCATTTCTTCTAAATTTGCCATATAGTGTCCCTTTCTGTGGTGTTGGCTGGGGCTGTGCAAAATTTACACTCCGCTATCCCCTGCCCGTATTATAAGATTCCCCGCTCTGTTATGATCATCTGCGGGATAAAATCGCATGCCCCCGCAGGGATGTGCGCAGTAACCTGCACAGAAAATGCAAGAGCGGCCGCCGTTACGCTGCTTTTTATGCCGCTATTATGAAAGCGCCCCATATAGGCATCATAAAACCCGCCGCCATAGCCAAGCCGGTGTCTGGCAGCATCAAACGCCACGCCCGGCATCACGGCTAAAATATCCGCACATTCCCGGGTATTGCCGCCTGAAAACAAAAACTGCCGCCCTGGCAGCGGTTTTGGCTCCCTGATGCCATAATGCCCCGGCTGTAAATCTTCCAGCGAAAAAATCCGGTAAAATTCCATATGGGGAACTGATTTTTCTGAAAACGATTTATGCGGGAAAACCTTCGGACAATACAGCGCCTTCCCGTCCGATAACGCCTGCAGCATCAGTGCCTTAGTAGCCACTTCACTTTGAAAAGACGCATAGCACAGGATAATACCGGCACGGGTATATGCCAAAAGCCCTGTCAGCGTTTCTGTGATCGCCTTTTGCGCCGCTTCTTTGAAAGAAACGGGCAGTGCATCCCTTATTTTTAACATCCGCGCCCGAATACGCCGCTTTTCCCGCAAAAGTTCAGCTTCCGCCATGCTGCCTGTTTCCATGCTTTTCTCCTAAGTCCGTAATTGAGCCGTCCGCTTCCCGAATGCATACATTGTTTAACTGTCCCCGCAGATTTTCCCTGATATTGGCGACATAGGCGCTTCGAAGCATTGCCTGCTCTTGGCGCTCTGCTTCCGTTAAGCCCTCTGCCTTGGATTTATGGTAAAGCTCGTTGATCCGCTTGATCATTTCATCTAAATTCATGCATCCTCCATGGGTTGACCGTATGGGTCAATGTAGTTTTTTGATAAATTCCACAAGGCTGAAACTATTGTCCTTGTTTGCTTTAAAAATCGTGCCATATGGCCGCCCGTCCATGATACGGTGGATGACGCGGATGTCCGCGCTGTTGGCAATGACCATGTCCGTGCCGACAGACGTTGCAATCTTTGCCGCCGTCAGCTTCGTATTCATGCCGCCCGTTCCGACGCTGCTGCCCGTTGTCGCCTTGCCCATATGCATAAGTTCATCGTCTAACGCTTCTACCGTATCGATGAATTTCGCCTCTTTGTTTTTGCGCGGGTCATCCGTATAAAACCCGTCGATGTCGGATAATAAGATGAGCAGGTCCGCGCCGACTAAAGCGGCAACAATTGCGGATAGCGTATCGTTATCGCCAATTTCAATCTCATACGTGGCAACCGTGTCGTTTTCATTGACGACCGGGATAACGCCAAGTTTTAACAGCTCGGAAAACGTATTGTGCGCATTGCAGCGGTTGATATCGTCTATTACCGTATTTTTCGTCATTAAAATCTGCGCCGTCACCTGATTGTATTCCGCGAATATCTTTTGGTAAGTCATCATAAGCCGCGCCTGTCCAATGGCAGCGCACGCCTGTTTTAGCGCGATTGGATTCTTGCTGCCGTCAATGGCAGGCGCATCGATATTGACTGCCTTCCTGCCTGCGGCGATCGCCCCGGAAGATACTAAAATTACGTCTTTGCCCTGGTTTCGCAAATTGCAAAGCTCCCTGACTAGCACTTCCATCCTGATATAATCCATATCCCCTGTCTGCGCATGCTGCAAAGAAGAAGAGCCTATTTTTACGACAATTCTTTTTTTGTATTTTAACAATTCTCTTAATGTGCCCAAGACATCCCGCCTCCTGCATTCTTTCCTGCATTATACTATATTGCATATGCTTTTGCAATTTCTTCTGCAATTTTCATGCCGTCCATTGCCGCTGACGTGATGCCCCCGGCATATCCTGCCCCTTCCCCGCACGGGTACAGCCCGCGCACCGCGCTTTGGAACGTATCGTCTCGGCAAATCCTAACAGGCGAGGACGTCCGGCTCTCTACGCCGGAAAGCAGCGCGGCATTGTCGTTAAACCCCGCGATCTTTTTTCCAAATTGCTCCATGCCGTCCACAATAGCCTCGTTTAACGCTTTTGGAAGAATACTGGCTACATCCGCATACGCATAACGTCCCTTGCAGTTTGGGGCAATGCCGTCAAATCCGCAAGATACCGCCGCCTGCGCATTGCCCATGACTGCCGCTTTAAAATCCCCATACGCCTGTACCGGCACGCTGCCGTCTGCTAACGCATACGCCCGCTCCTCTAACTTTCTTTGGAAAGCAATGCCCGCAAGCGGCCAGGCATCCAAAGATTCCCCCGCGCCGTAATCTTTTGGCGTTACTGTTACGATAATTGCGCTGTTGGCATTCTTTCCGTCCCGGCTGCTGTAGCTCATGCCGTTAACGGCCAGCCTGCCAGGCTCGGAAGAAGCGTTGACGACATAGCCGCCGGGACACATGCAAAAAGAATATACGCCCCTGCCGTTTCCTGCCTTTGCCGTCAGCTTATAAGAGGCGGGAGGCAGATGCTTTGGCGATGCTTCCCCATACTGTGAAACATTGATGACGCTTTGGGGATGCTCTACCCTAAGCCCTACGGCGAACGCTTTTGCTTCCATTGGGACCTGCCTGGAAAAAAGCATGGAAAACGTATCCCTTGCGCTGTGCCCGATCGCCAAAACGACCGTTTCGCTAGAAAGCCGCTCCCCGCCGTTTATGACAACGCCAAGCACCCTGCCATTTTCTATGGCAAGATCTGTCACTTTGCTTGAAAACCTTACTTGACCGCCATAGTCAATGATTGCATCCCGCATATTTTTTACAATGCGGCACAACACATCCGTCCCGACGTGCGGCTTGCTTTCATATAAAATCTGCCCCGGTGCCCCCGCTTCTACAAGAATGCGCAGCACTTCGCGGTTTCGCCCGGCCGCATCTTTGACAAGCGTATTCAGTTTCCCGTCCGAAAAAGCGCCCGCGCCGCCTTCCCCAAACTGTACGTTAGATTCCGGGTTTAATTTTCCGTCCCGCCAAAATGCCTCTACCGTACCCGTCCTTGCCTCTACGCATTCCCCGCGCTCTAACAAAATGGGGCGGTATCCATGTTTGGCCAATAGATACCCGCAAAAAAGCCCCGCTGGCCCTGTCCCGACAATGACAGGCGCATGCCGCATTTTTAAGCTGCCAGGCTTTGGAAAAGCATAGGGGATATCCTGTACAATAAAAACGTTTGGATTGCCTGCTTTTGCCACAATCTGCTTTTCCTTTTTGCAATCTTTTTTTTCAAAAAAAACATCGACCGTATAAAGCATGAAAATTTCCGGCTTCCGGCGCGCATCGATCGACTGCTTTACGATCTGAAAAGAAAATGCCTCCTGTTTTTGCAAGTGCAATATTTTCCTGATTTTCCCTAAAAGTGCCGCATTATCATGCCCTAGGGGAAGTTTGGCCTGTGTTATGCGAATCATAATGCTGCTGCCTCCGCGCTGTGTTTCCCGGCGGCGTAGCCGGATGACCACGCCCACTGTAAATTGTACCCGCCGCATTTGCCGTCCACGTCTAACAACTCGCCCGCAAAATAAAGCCCCGGCATTTTTAGCGACTCCATATGCATGCTCACTTCGTCCATCGAAACGCCGCCCGCGCACACCTGCGCATCGGAAAACGGATGTGTGGCCTTTATCGTTGCAAAAAAATGCTTCATGCGAAGAAACATGGCGGTAATTTGCTCTTCCCCAATCTCTCCCGCTAAAGCGTCCCCCCGTATTTTGGCAAGTTTCATAAAAAGCAGGCACAGCTTCTTATGCAGCGTCCCGCCGGTAAATTCTTCCATTGTCCTGTCATTTTGCAGGATATAGCGCGTCTGTATTATCTGGCGCAGCACATCCTCTGGAATATCCGGCCAGAAATCCATTTCTGCCAATACCTTCTTGCCCGCCGCTAGCGCATAGGCGGCGTGGCGGCATAATTGAAAGGCCGGAATGCCAGAAATTCCGTGCGCGGTAAGCTGAATCTGCCCGTATTCTGCGGCAATTTCCGTTCCATTCGCAAGCAGCCGCACAAAGGCATTGCATCGCACACCGGCAATGGCCTTAAAAAAATCTTCCCCGCACTTTAATGCCGCTAACGCCGGCATGGGCGTTATAACCGTATGCCCTAACCGGGCAGCAAGTTCATAGCCGCCAAAAAAGTCTCCTTTTGCCAGCCCTGCCTGTCCGCCGCATGCTAAAATGACTGCGTCAAACGCATGCTGCCCATCCGGTGTTTTTACAAGAAATCCTGCATTTTTTCCATCTTTTTTATGTATTGGCGCAACGTCTTTTGCCAAAGCCCCGGCCACAACATGCACGCCCGCATGCTTTAATTCATAGCGGAGCACATCTAATACCGCCGACGCCTGGCCGCACGCAGGATAGAGCGCACCGTTTTTTTCCTGTAAAAACAGCCCCACAGACTGGAAAAAATGTATTGTATCGTCCACAGTAAAGGCGTTTAGGACGGCGGCCGCCTTTGCCATGTCGCCGCTATAGTAATATTCCGGCTCCTGGCATAAGTTGGACAGGTTGCATCTGCCATTTCCCGTCACAAGCAGCTTTTGCCCTACCCGGGCATTTTTTTCAAACAGCGTTACGTCCGCGCCTTCCCGCACGGCTGTAATGGCCGCCATCATGCCGGAAGCGCCGCCGCCGATGATGCCGATCCGTCTTCTTCCCATACCGTTTCCCCCTAGCTGGAATAAGATTCCAAAAAATTGTACAATTCCCCTTCCCCCGTAATATATTTTACGCGCAGTATTTCATCCTGCAGCTCTTTTGGAAGGGCAGAAAGCGCAATGTCCGTATGCATAAACAGCGTGCTTCTGTCATCGTAATAGACAACGACATAGTGGTCTTCTGCCACAAGGCAGAAACGCCGGTTTTTGCTTGTTTCATAAGTTTTCCTGACTACGACTTTCTCTGGCGAAAACGAAACTACAGCAAGCGAAAGAAATCCCTTTTCCAAATCTGCCACCGAAGGCGCATCTTTATATTCCGCCACAGCTTCCACAAAAGCATCAAAGCCCATGCCGATGTATTTTGCCGGAAGCCTTTCTGTAACTTCCTCATATGTTTTAAGCCCAAGGTCATATTCCTCGACAATATAGACGGTATCCGCGCTTAGCCTGTCTTCTTGCGCTGCGGCGTACTGCGCCGATTCCAGGCTGCGCTCTTCTGACAGGCTCTGTGCGCCCTTTTCGCCTGATTCTGTATTTTGCGTATTTTTTTGCGCATTTTCTGCCTGGTATTTCTCAAACTGCAGCATGCGCTGGTTTGGATAAAACCAATTCCCCGTATACGCTCCCGCCGCATAGGCCAGCGAAGCCGCCACCATAAACATACTGATGTTTTTAAACAATTTCATGCCAAATACGCTCCTTATATGGAATGCGAGAGGCAGGAACACCTCTCGCACCGTTAGTATCTGGCATAACTTTAAAAATTATGCAGCCCTATCGCAGGATCCTCATAAATTTTGCAATTTTTACAAACAACGTTCCGCCCGGAATGCCGGCAAGCTCCTGTTCTGTAATTCCTTTGAGCAAAAGCAGCAGGATGAAATAAACAAGCGCCCCTGCGATAATCCCGATCACGGTAGCCGCCCCATTCCCAAGCAGCGGCAAAAACGCCTTATAAAGCAGGAAAATAAGCAGCCCCATGACTGCGGAGGCAGTCGCTGGAATGACAAACGTCTTCCATATTTCCTGCTTAAAATGCATATGCTTTCTGATCGCCAGCCCGTTTAACACACACATGATGACAGCAAATAAAATATTGGCATACACAACTGCATAAATGCCAAGATCTAAATATTGCATCATCGCATAGAGTGCCGCAAGATGCAGCATGAGCGAGATTATGGAATTTCTGACCGGTATCTTCATACGGTTGATCCCCTGTAAAATCCCGTTCGTTAGTGTGGAAAGCGAATAAAACACGACAGAAACTGCGCCAACGTGCAAAAGAGCCGCCGCAAGCTCCATCTCCCCACTAAAGAGCATGGACACGATCGGATAAGCTAGTACCGACAAACCGACCGCGCACGGAATTGTGATCATCATCGTCACCCGGATGACCATGGACGTTTTCTCCCGCGCCTGTCTGTAATTTTCCCTTGCCAAAGCCGCAGTCAGCGTCGGCACTACCGAGGCGCTCATAGCATTCGCAAGGGCGATTGGCACATTCGTCAGCACTTTATATTTTCCGGTGTAAACGCCCCAGATCATCGTCTTGACATCTTCCATATTTTTGCCGACCATGACATGCGCATAAATATACTGGTCTAAAATGCCGCTGACATTGTAGACCGCCGTGCTTAAGACAACCGGCACGATCGTCCAGATTAGTATTTGGAACGTATAGCCGTAAGATTCCACATTCCTGGCCGCATCTTTTCGTATCTGCCTGCCAAAGCCGTGCTTGTGCGCCTGATAGACAAACAGCAAAAATAAAAGCGCAACAAACGCCCCAACGCCGCAGCCAAGCGTTCCGCCCGCCGCGCCATACGCTGGCGCATACTGCGGATTTTGCAAAAGCGCCGCAGCCTTCTTCCCATAGCGGTACATAATCTCTGCTGCGGATAAGCTGACAACTACAAGAACAATCTGTTCTAAAATCTGTGAAAACGCCGTTGGCATCATCGTCCGAAGCCCTTGGAAATACCCCCGGTATACACCCATGACAGCCACAATCAAAAGCGTCGGCGCAAGCACCTGCAGCGCGAGCGCGCTCATTGGCTCTAACATCACCCGCCCCGCTAAGAAGTCCGCAAAAATAAGCACGAGCAGGCAGGATGTGCCGCCTACGGCAAGCGCAAAGAGCATCGCGCCTTTAAACATCCGGTGTGCGCTCTTAAACTGCCGCTTGCTCACCCTTGCCGACACGAGCTTGGAAACGGCTAACGGGAGGCTGTACGAAGATATGATCAGAATAATCGAGTAAATCTCGTAAGCTACGGCATAGTACCCGTTCCCGTCATCCCCAATGATATTCGTTAGCGGAATGCGCCGCAACAGCCCTATGATCCTTACAAGGACTCCGGCCGCTGCAAGGATACCCCCCTGCACTATGAAATTAGAGCTTTGTTTTTTCTGTCTATTGTTCATATGTTCCATCTCTGGTAATTTGAAGTTTTGTAAGCACTGCTTCCTGTTTGGCTTCCATGACGGCTGCCTCATCCGGATTTATGTGGTCATAGCCGCACAGGTGCAGCATGCTATGTGCCAAAAGAAACGCGTATTCCCGCCGCAAGCTGTGTCCGTAGCTTTCTGCCTGCGCTTTGATCCTTTCCACGGAAAGGATAATGTCCCCAAGCAGAAGTTCTCCGGTATCCGGATGGAAATAGTCTGCCGCGCACTGTTTTACAATGCTAAAATCAGCCGGACCCGCATAGGCAATATTCGGAAAAGAAAGCACGTCCGTAGGCGCGTCGATCTTTCGAAAATCCCTGTTATACTGCTGTATTCTGGCATCGTCTGTCAAGAGCAGGCCGATTTCTGTTTCATACGGGCAGCCTTCCATCCAAAGCGTCTGCTCTGCCACTGCTTTGGCAACGGCATGGATATCAAAATCAAATACGGCATCCGTTTCATTCTCAATGTAAAAAGTCATAATACAATTTATCCTTCTTAAAAATTTCCTGCATCTGCACAAGGTCAGAAATACTGATGGCACTCCTGTTAAATGCGCCTTTTCCCATGGCATCGTCAAAAATATGGTCAATCAGCTTGTCATATTCTATCGCCTGTGCGCCTTCTTCAAACTTTGCCATGATCGTGCTGATGATCATATCCGATAAGAGCACGACGATGACTTCCCTAGACTCCATTGGCGTATGTGTGTCGTTGTATTCTTGCAGGATGCGGCAGGCTTTTGGCGGGAAGCCATGCTCTTCGTAAATTTCCTTCACGTTTTCGAACGTATTTTCGCCTTTTAAAACACCGATTCTGTGGTAATACCCGCCTGTTTCGACAACCCTGGATTCCAGCCCGATCTTATCCGCAATCCTTTTGCAAAAATGCACGGTATGCACCGCCCGGTAATATTCTTTTAAGGACTGCTTTTTTAATTCCACAAGCAGGCTGTATTCCTGATCGTTGATCGTCATATACAAAAGCGACTCCCGATGGACGACGGCGGCGCTAAAATACCGGAAAACCGCATAAATCGCGACAATATTGACTGCCAGGCTAAGCACCGGGATAATAAACAGCTCATAGCTCCAGTGCCCGTTGACATGGATGACGACTACCGCCGTCTGGCACAGCAGGAGCGTCATGGCGGATATGGCAAGCGGAAGGCCGATTTTATAAGATTCATCGACATTCACAAACAGGCTTATGACAGCAAGTCCGCCAATCAGGTAAAGGAAAAATACTGTCACATCCGCACCCCTTAGCAGCACCGACATCATAAGCAGCGTCGCTGATAACACGATGCCCACAGGCATGTTGGAAAAAAAATACAATACGACAAATACCGCCGCAAACGGCCACCCGGAAGAAGGCAGCAGCGGCGCAATGCAGGCCACCGCCAGGCAGACTACATAACAAAAGAAAAATCTCAAAAGATGATCCCCGTTATCATAAAGAAAGCTGCCCGCAATCTTTGCCCGCGCTATGAGAAACAAGGCAGCCCCCGTGCCAATTGCCGTCAAAATAGTATCCCGTAAAATCTCTCCTGCAGTCCTGCCATATAAAAAACTTACGCTTGCCATAATTGCTATCGTCATAGTAAAAAGAAAGCTCAAAAGCGCCGCATGGCTTTTTGGTTTTTGGCGTCTTGCCTTTCGTTTCATTTGTTTGTCCTTTTTTTTCATTATCCTTTTCCTGCCCAGCCATTTTTTCTATTTCTTTTGATGCCGCCTCTTTTGCCTGTCCCGCCTGCCAAGTCGCTGCTGTTTTTCCTCATAAGCTTCATACGCTTTGACGATTTTTTGCACAAGCGGATGCCGCACGACGTCTTCGCTTGTCAGCTGGCAAAACGCAATATCCTCAATCTGTGCAAGCACCTGCCTGGCTGTTTCCAGCCCTGATTTTACGCCCGGTGCCAGATCTTTTTGCGTGGCATCGCCTGTTATAACGACTTTCGAGCCAAACCCAATCCTTGTCAGGAACATTTTCATTTGCGCCGGTGTTGTATTCTGTGCCTCATCCAGTATGATATAGGCGTTATCAAGCGTGCGCCCCCGCATATAGGCAAGCGGCGCGACTTCGATCAGCCCTTTTTCCATATTTTTCAAAAAACTTTCTGCCCCCATGATCTGATAGAGGGCGTCATAGAGCGGCCTAAGATACGGATCTACCTTGCTTTGCATATCGCCCGGCAAAAATCCCAGCTTCTCTCCCGCTTCAATAGCCGGACGCGTTAAAATGATCCGGCTTACTTCTTCTTTTTTAAAGGCAGTGACCGCCATTGCCATTGCAAGGTACGTCTTTCCCGTGCCGGCCGAGCCAATGCCAAATACGATCATATGTTCCCTTATGGCATCCACATACTGTTTCTGCCCTACTGTCTTTGGCTTGACCGGCTTTCCGCTTACCGTATGGCAGATGCAGTCTTTGTCAATCTCTAAAATTTCCCCGTCCCGGTGCTCCATCCCCATAGCGATTGCATAATCTACGTTTTGCTCCTCGATTACGTTCCCGCGCTGCGAAAGCTGCACAAGGTTTTTTAAAATGCTTTCTGCCTGCCGCACCGCCGCTTCTTCCCCTACAATCTTTAATGCGCCGTCCCTGTTTATGACGGCCACATGGAAGTCTCTTTCAATTTTTTTGATATAAGCGTCCTGTTCCCCAAAAATATTGCTCATATCGTCCATTGGCATATCAATACGTGCTTCAAAGCGTTCCATAGGCGTAACGGTTCTCCCTATCATTGTCCTGCTTCGTTTTCTTTGGCTTCTGGGATCTGCTCTGTGGCCGTTGGTATTTTTTTCCCCGTCTTCTCAATCACGACAAGCTCTCCCTTTAATGTATAAATGTCCATACTATTTTCTATTTTAACATTTTTTTCAAGAATTTGTACCCCTTTTTCCTCTAAAGTTGAAAGAATTTTTTTGAAGCGGTATTCTAATATCTGTTTTCCTTCCAAAGGGCTCCTTTTGCGTTCCTCAAGCATATACTCCCGGTAGGTATATTTTCCAAAATAAAACGGCAGGTAGAGATGGTCAAACAGCTTGGCCTGCTTCTTTTCCACAATGCAGTCCGCTTTCAGGTAACGCACCCCTCCTAGTGCCATCAGCTTATATTCTTTGTCAAACCCCTGGAAAAAACAGATATTTTTCGCATTCCCTGTATAAACTTTGGCGTTGTAGTGTGCGCCCACCTTTTCATAAACAGGATAGATGCAGCGCAGGTAAATATCCGCATCCGCCTCGCACACATCATAATACCGGATAGTCGCATCTTCATTATAGATCGGTATGCTGCCAGATACCAGTATATCTCCCGCCGCTACGGTATCTCCGATTTTAACTTGCGGGACGCCGCGCCTTGTGATCATATCGGTGATTACGCCGTCTTTTGGCGCCACAAGATCCGTGCCTTCCTTTGGCGCCTCTTCCGCCGTTCCGCCAAGATGCGTATTTTCCTTTATCTGTATGCACAGCTTTGTGCCTGTCAGCTTAAAGGAAGCCCATGTAATGACGGGGTATGCCTCACGGATTTCTTTTTCCAGCTGGCCGATATGAATCTTATATTTTGGCGTGCCGTACGTGACGTGGCGCTCTTTTAAAAACGCCCGCAAAACTTCATCGGTCAGCTGGATATTGCCCTGAAATTCCATTGCCCACAAAAACTGCGACATTGCCATAAGAAATAGCAGGCTTCCGGCAAGTCCGAGCGCGAATATTTTCCTTTTTTGGATTTTTTGCATAAAAAAAGGTAGTCCATACCGCCCAAGGATGACTGCCCTTGTTCCCGTCTTTTTTAACATCGGCCTGATGGAAAAACAGCCCCGGATGCTGACGTTCATCGTATAACAATCCCCGTGGTTTTCAATCCCCCACAGCAGGATATTGCGGCTGCCGCATAAGTTCATGAAGCGTTCCGGCGAATAGCCGCTCACCTTGATCTTTACATAACCTTGCACATACTTTATGATGTTTACCATGCCAATCTCCATTCCAGGAATGACTGCCCTAGCCTTTCCCTAACAGTAACGGACGCATTCGATCGTCCCGCTGATTTTCATATCTTCATTGGTATAGTATTCAATCGATAAGCACTGTCCCGTAAAACAGATCTGGCATGTTTTGCCCTGCAGCAGTATCTGCTTTTCGTTATAATGGATGATTCCTTTGTAGTTTTCTACCCACGCTTCCTGTTTCCCTGTAATCGTCACAATGGAAGCGCCTAACATCATATCTTTTGGAAGCCCTAGGGAATCTACGACCTGTTCTTTCTTCCCTAAGGTTTTTGGCTGCTTTATATGCCTGGATTTTTGTTTTGCCTGATATCTGCCCATGTCATACTATATGCGCATCCTGCCAAATTTATCACTCGCTGCCTTGTATGACCCCTTTGATAAGCGGTGCTTCCTTAGGCGCACTGGCGCCTATCGTATAGGCAGCTAAAAATCTTGCCGCCGCCGCTTTCATTTTTTCTTTGTCATTGCCATGCAGCAATGCAAGCGGTTCGCCCTTTTTGACATAATCGCCCTTTTTGCGGTAAAGTTCCAAGCCTACGGATAAGTCGATGACGCTTTCTTTCGTTTCCCTGCCGCCGCCTAACATGAGCGAACACATCCCGATTTCGTCACAGGCGACCGCCGTGACAAAACCTTCTGTTTTGGCGCAGATTTCCTCTGTCATAGACGCTTTGGGAAGACGCTGCGGCTCGTATGCTTCCTTTGGATCGCCGCCCTGCGCCTTGACAAACTGCGCCAGCTTATCTAGCGCACTCCCGTTTGCGATCACACGCCGCAGCATATCCTGCGCTTCTTTTGGCGTATCCGCCCGGCCGCCCGCCATGAGCATATAAGTGCCAAGCGCCAGGCACAGTTGCGTAAAGTCCGCAGGGCCTTCCCCGCGCAGCGTGGCAATGGCTTCCTTTACTTCTAGCGCGTTGCCTACCGCCCTGCCAAGCGGCTGATCCATGTCGGAGATGACCGCATACATCCTGCGCCCGGCATTGTTTCCAATCTGCACCATCTCTTTGGCAAGCGCAAATGCATCTTCTTCTTTTTTCATAAAAGCGCCGCTGCCGGTCTTAACGTCTAAAACAATGGCATCCGCGCCAGCCGCCAGTTTCTTGCTCATGATCGAGCTTGCAATAAGCGACATATTGTCAACCGTCGCGCTCACATCCCGCAGCGCATACAGCTTCTTGTCCGCAGGCGCAAGCTGCGCTGTCTGCCCCATTAAGGCAACGCCGATCGTATTGACATTAGAAACAAAAACATCGGTCGGCAAATCCGTGCAAAATCCGGTAAAACTTTCCAGTTTATCGATCGTGCCGCCCGTATGCCCAAGCCCCCTGCCGCTCATTTTCGCAATTGGGATGCCGCATGCGGCTGCCATCGGTATTAAGGCAAGCGACGTTTTATCCCCAACGCCGCCCGTGCTGTGTTTATCCACTTTGATGCCGTGGATGCGGGAAAGATCCAGCATATCCCCGCTTTTTGCCATGGCAAGCGTAAGGCGCAGCGTTTCGTCTGCATGCATGCCTTGAAAATAAACCGCCATCATCATGGCAGACATCTGGTAATCGGGAATCGAGCCGTCCGTATACCCCGCGACCATAAAATCAATTTCCTCATCGCTTAATGTGCCGCCATTTCTTTTTTTCATGATCAGATCATACATTCTCATAAAAACCTCCATGCCAAAAAAACCGCTCACTTATGATACGGTTCCCCATTTATAATCCGGTACGCCCGGTAAATTTGCTCCAACAAAATCACCCGCATCAGCTGATGCGGGAATGTCATATCTGAAAAACTTAAGGCAGCATCGGCACGCCTGCATACGGCTGGATGCAGCCCAAGGGAGCCGCCGATGATAAACGTAATATGGCTCTTTCCCTGTAAGGAAAGGCTGGCAATCTCCTTTGCAAAAGCAGCAGAATCCTTTTTTGCCCCCGCAATCTCAAGCGTAATGACATACGTGTCATTTTTTATCTGCGCCAAAATCCGTTCCGCCTCTTTCGCCTTGACGGTTTCTTCCTGCGCTATGGAGGCGCCCGCCGGTACTTTTTCATCCGCAACTTCTACAATCTGCAGCCTGCAATATTTTCCAAGGCGTTTTTCATATTCCGCGATGGCGTCTTTGTAAAATTTTTCCTTTATCTTTCCTACCGCAATGCACGTAATCTTCATGGCTCAAAAATGTGCGGATACAATTCTTCTATAAAATTGTCCAGGTAATTTTCTTCCAGATTGACAAATTTGCCCGTAATCTGCTCCTGCATATAAGAAACACGCTTAAAATACGCTTCCCCATCCGCTATGCCTTCCAAAGAAAGCGCCGCGTCTATCGATTCTTTCGTAAGGTTTTCCAGGCACCACTTCTTTAACTCCTCTGTCAGAATATTCTCGCTTAGCGCTTCTTTTTCCAGCTTTTTAGAGGAACGCATGGCAAGGACACCCATGACGATAAAAATCAAAAACAGCCCGCCCATGACGCCAGACGTCATATATTGCGAGGGCAGGTCTACCGAAAATGGCAGTGCGCCCGCAGCAAACAAAATGCACGCCAAAAGGCCGATGCCGCCAACGCCAATCAGTGCCATGCCAGAAGAACGGTTTTCTTTGGATTTCTCCCCGCTGTTTTGGTAAACGCCAACTGACTGCCGCGCAGGCTCCTGCCCTTTATTTTTGTCGGCCTCTTCTTCCTCTGCCGCCGCGCTTTCTTCCCGCAAAAAGACAGTCATTGCCCTATACGCTTTCTCGCCTTCCTCAGAGCCTATATACACTTCATAGAGGGCATCCTCTTTCGCTTTTTTTAGGCGCACAGTCTTTAATCCGCTGTATGCCAGAAACTCTGCCAGCCGCTCCATCTGCGGCTTCTCGCCAAAAATCAGCGGTTTCTCCTGCACATCTTCCAAAGAATCCACAAGCGCACAGCCGCAGTCGGCGCACTGTGCAATGCCTTTTACATATTCATTTTTACAGTTAGGACAAACAGGCATGTTCCCCCTCCTTCTTGCATAAGCCTGACAGAATTATTTTGCAGACAAATATTCATCGATCCCTTTCGCTGCCGCTTTTCCCGCACCCATGGCAAGAATGACAGTCGCTGCACCCGTTACGGCATCCCCGCCGGCAAAAACGCCTTCTTTTGTCGTCCTGCCGCGCTCCTCATCCGCTATGATGCATTTCCATTTGTTGGCCGCAAGCCCTTTTGTCGTCGAGGAAATGAGCGGATTAGGGGAAGTGCCAAGCGACATGATGACCGTGTCAGCCTCAATTGTAAATTCCGAATCCGGTTTCACGACCGGCCTTCTCCTGCCAGACTCATCCGGCTCTCCAAGCTCCATCCTGACGCATTTCATGCCGCACACCCAGCCGTTTTCATCGGCAAGGATTTCGACCGGGTTGGTCAATAAATCAAAAATAATGCCTTCTTCTTTTGCATGGTGCACTTCTTCCACACGGGCGGGAAGTTCTTCTTCGCTTCTCCTGTATACAATATGGACTTCTGCGCCAAGCCGAAGCGCCGTGCGCGCCGCGTCCATCGCAACGTTCCCGCCGCCAATGACCGCAACTTTCCTGCCATGCGCAATCGGCGTCCTGGAATTTTCCTGAAAGGCTTTCATTAAGTTGCTTCTTGTCAAATATTCATTTGCTGAAAAAACGCCGTTCGCCTGTTCTCCCGGGATGCCCATAAATTTGGGAAGCCCTGCGCCAGAGCCGATAAAGACAGCGTCAAATCCCTCTTCCTGCATCAGTTCATCGACTGTAACTGCTTTGCCGATGACTACGTTTGTTTCAATTTTTACGCCAAGCGATTTCACATTTTCAATTTCCCTTGCAACTACTTTCTCTTTGGGAAGACGAAATTCCGGGATGCCGTAAACGAGCACGCCGCCCGCTTCATGCAGTGCCTCAAAGATCGTAACATCATAGCCAAGGCGTGCCAGGTCCCCGGCGCATGTAAGCCCGGCAGGGCCAGAGCCTATCACGGCGACCCGCCTGCCCTTTTTTTCTTTTGCCGGTGCTGGCTTTATCTTGTGCTCGCCAGCCCAGTCGGCAACGAAACGCTCTAGTTTTCCAATCGAAACCGGCTCGCCCTTTATGCCGCGGATGCATTTTCCTTCGCACTGGCTCTCCTGCGGGCATACGCGACCGCATACGGCCGGAAGCGCCGATGCCGTGCTTATGATCTGGTACGCTTCTTCTATCTGGCCTTCCTTTACTTTCCCGATAAAGCCCGGAATATCAATCGCCACAGGACAGCCTTTGATGCACTGCGCATTTTTGCAATGAATGCACCTTGACGCCTCCTGCATGGCTTCCTCTTTGTCATAGCCAAGGCAGACTTCCTTAAAATTTGCCGCCCTTTCTTTTGCGTCCTGTTCCCGTATGGGCACTTTCTTTAATACGTCCATTATCTGCTACCTCCGCATTGTCCGCATCCGCCGTGGTGGGTATCTTTTTCCTGCGCCTTTAAAAACGCACGGCCTTCTGCTGTTTTGTAAATCTGCTGGCGTTTCATCGCCTGGTCAAAATCTACCAGGTGCCCGTCAAATTCCGGGCCGTCCACACAGGCAAACTTCACTTCCCCGCCGACTGTCAGGCGGCATGCGCCGCACATTCCCGTGCCGTCTACCATGATCGGATTCATGGATACAATCGTCTTAATGTTTAATTCTTTTGTCGTCATGCACACAAATTTCATCATGATCATCGGCCCGATCGCAATACAGGCATCGTATGTTTTGCCTTCTTTTTGCACAAGATCCTTTAACGCATCAGTGACAAGGCCGCTTCGCCCATACGATCCGTCATCCGTTGTCACATACACGTTTCTTGCGACTTTTTTCATGGCATCTTCATAAATGAGCAGGTCTTTCGTCTTCGCGCCAATGATAACGTCTGCCAGAACGCCGTGTTCATGCAGCCACTTAACTTGCGGGTACACGGGTGCCGTGCCAAGCCCCCCGGCCACAAATACAATGTTCTTTTTCTTTAGTTCCCCGATATCTTCCGCTACAAATTCCGAAGGCTGCCCGAGCGGGCCGACAAAATCGCGAAACATTCCGCCTGCCTTTAGGCCGCGCATCTGCCAGGTGCCTTCGCCTACTGTCTGCACAACAATGGTAACGGTGCCCGTTTCTCTATTATAATCGCTGATCGTAAGCGGAATGCGCTCTCCTTCCCCGTCCACCCTGACAATGACAAACTGTCCCGGCTGGCACGATTTTGCAACTCTTTTTGCTTCAACTTCAAACAGGTAAATATTTGTCGTCAATTCTTCTGCTTTTACAATACGGTACATCTTAAACTCCTATCCGCCAAATATTGGCATTTTTTAAATTGGCGTCACCTTATAATTGCCCGCCTCGTCTACCGTCGCTTTATGCAGGATGCCGGAATCCGCATCCACCGCATACATATTGCCCGTTTTGCTGCTCGTCCCTGTCGCGTCCGCATAATATTCCACGATCAGGTAATAAATCCTTGTGCCAGAGCTGATGAGCGTACTGGAAATATAGGAATTGTGGCCGTTTCTGTTTGGCACGCTTCCATCAAAGTCCAGGATGACGCCCCTGTCGGCAAGCCCTTTGACTAACAGGCTGACCGCGCTTTCCACTGTTAAGAGCGTTTCCACATGCAATGTGTAATTCCTTACGGCCACTTCTCCCGCAATCCCTTCTACGCTGTATGCAACAAACGCAAATGTACTTTCCCCGATTGGCATGGAGATTGGCATGACATAGGGAATGCTGTTTTGCGTCGGCTCTGTGCCGTCAGCCGTATAGTACACTTTGCAGCCTTCCGGGATCTGCACTTCGATCAGCAATGGCTGCGTATAGCTGCCGCTTTCTAAATTGATCTGCGGCGCCACAGGCACTGCCACATTGATAACATATTGATGGAACGCGCATTCACTGGCAACGCCTTTGTCGTTAACAAAAATTGCATTGATGCTGTACATCCCGTTTTCTAGGAAAATAGGGGAAGTGTACACTTCGCTGCCCATATTCGGCATTGAGCCGTCCATCGTATAATAAATTGTCCCGGTCGTGTTAGAGCTTAATTTTAACGGAATCACTTCATCATACCTGCCATCCGCATAGCTAAATTCCGGCGCGAGCGCAATATAGCTGCTAAATTCCTGCAGCACATCCTTCGTGCCATTTTCTAACAATATCCGGTTGATTCTCCCATAATCCACATCTGCTTCATAAATGGCAATCAATTTACGGTACGCCTCTTTATTGGAAGCGTCTAAGGAGATTACCTCCCGCAGCATAATCTCTGCCCGCTCCGGCTGGGCATTCTCACTGTAATAATCGGCAAGCAGGAGCTTTGCATCCAAATCTTCCCCGTTTAAGTCAATGGCATGGTCAAGATAAATGATCGCCTGGGCAAAATCGCCGTCCTGCGCGGCCTTTTTCGCCTTGCTTAGCTGGAACTGGTATGAATTGTTCAAATACCAGAAAACACCGCTGCCACAGCATAGGACAAGCGCCGCCGCTGCCACGAGCATTCTGCCAAAGGAAGAAGGGAAAAGTTTCCGGTTAAAAAGCAGCGTTTTCTTTTTTTGTCTTTTTTTCCCATCCAGGCCTTCCGCAATGCCTGACAGGTTTTCCTGGATGCTGTTTTCGATTTCCGGCTCAAACACCGGGACAATCTGTATCTCATGCCCGCACTCGTCACAGTACAAATGCCCTTCTTTATATTCACTGCCGCATTTTGGACACTGCATATCGTTTCCTCCATTTTGGATGCCGCCATCTACAGCCAAAAGCCATAAACAGCAGTTTTTTCCTTTTCCAAAACCGCGCTATTGTAAAAGTTTCACAGACGCCATGCAATTGTGCATGAGCATCGCAATGGTCATAGGCCCCACGCCGCCGGGCACCGGTGTAATCATGCCGCATACAGCAGAAACATCCTCAAAATCAACGTCGCCGCATAGCTTGCCCGCCGCATTGCGGTGTATTCCAACGTCAATGACGATGGCGCCTTCTTTGACATATTCTTTCGTTATCATTTTTGGCCTGCCAGCCGCAACGATCAAAATGTCCGCACGGCGGCAAAGTTCTTTTAAATCCTTCGTCTTCGAATGCGCGATCGTCACTGTCGCATTCTCCCGGAGCATAAGCAGCGCCGCCGGTTTGCCGACAATGTTGCTCCTGCCGATAACGACGCATTCTTTCCCTGCAATTCCTGCCCCGGAACGCTTTAACAGTTCGATGATACCCGCCGGGGTACACGGCACAAAGCCAGGCTGCCCAATGCAGAGCGCGCCGACATTTTCAGGATGAAAGCCGTCCACATCCTTTTTGGGGTCGATTGCCAAAAGCACCCGTTCCTCATTCATATGCTTTGGCAGAGGCAGCTGTACAAGGATGCCATTTACCGCAGGATCGCAGTTTAACTTATCGATCAACGAAAGCAATTCTTCCTCTTTGGCAGTTTCTGGCAGATTGTAGGAAAGGGAGCGGATCCCGATATATTCACACGCTTTTTTCTTATTGCTGACATAGATGCCAGAGGCCGGATCTTCCCCCGCCTGGATGACCGCTAATGTCACTTCAATCCCCTCTTTGCGGCATCGTGCTGCCTCTTTTTTTAATTCCTCTTTTATCTGCGCTGCAATTTCTTTTCCATCTATCAACCATGCCATAGACAATCTCCTTTTGCTTTTTAGCTTTTTATAAGGCTGTGGCCTTGCACAAAAAATACCTTTAAAACAGCCCTGTCACGATGCCCTGCGCCGTCACATCAATGCTGTTTGCCGCAGGTTTTTTAGGAAGCCCCGGCATAGTCATGACCGATCCAGTCAATACTACGACAAAACCCGCGCCCGCCGACACATACGCCTCCCGGACCGTAATAAAAAACCCTTCCGGCCTGCCAAGAAGCGCCGGATCATCCGACAAGGAATATTGCGTTTTCGCCATGCATACCGGCAGGGTGCCAAATCCAAGCTCCTCTAGCTTTGCCAGCTGCTTTGCCGCACCCGGCGTATAATTGACACCATCCGCGCCGTAAATCTGGCCAGCCACCGCTTCAATCTTCTCCCGCAGGGAAAGCGCATCCTCATACAAGAAACTGCAATGGCTTTTCTTTGTTTCCAGCGCATCCAGCACTTTTCCCGCAAGCAAAGCGCCGCCTTCCCCGCCTTTTTCCCACACGTTAGAAACGGCGAACGCACAGTTCCTGTCTTCACAGAATTTTTGCACAAACGCAATCTCTTCCGCTGTATCTGTCATAAAAGAATTGAGCGCAACGATAACGGGCACCCCGTATTTTTGCAAGTTTTCCATATGCTTTTCCAAATTGCCGATACCCTTTTGCAATAGGGCAGGGTTTTTGGCGTCAAGCGTTTCTTTTGTCGCGCCGCCATTATATTTTAAAGCGCGCAGCGTTGCGACAAGCACAGCCGCATCCGGCCAAAAGCCCGCTATCCTGCATTTGATGTCAAAAAATTTTTCCGCGCCAAGATCCGCGCCAAAACCGGCTTCCGTTACGACATAATCTGCCATTTTTAACGCCGCCTTCGTCGCTTTGATAGAATTGCAGCCATGCGCGATATTGGCAAACGGCCCGCCGTGGACAATGACCGGCGTATGCTCTAACGTCTGGATCAGGTTTGGCTTTAACGCATCTTTTAAGAGTGCCGCCATCGCGCCGACCGCCTCTAAATCTGCCGCCGTCACAGGCTTTCCGTCCATATTATAAGCAACGATCATCCTGCCAAGCCGTTTCTTTAAATCCTCCATATTTTCAGCAAGGCAGAGCACCGCCATAATTTCTGAGGCTACCGTAATGATAAAATGGTCTTCCCTTGGCACGCCGTCCGCTTTTGTGCCAAGCCCGATGATGATATTGCGCAGTGCCCGGTCGTTCATATCAAGACAGCGTTTCCAGACAACCTGGCGCGTATCAATCTGCAGCGCATTGCCCTGCTGGATATGGTTGTCAAGCAGCGCGGCAAGCAGATTGTTCGCCGCCGTCACGGCATGAAAATCCCCTGTAAAATGCAAATTCAAATCTTCCATCGGCACAGCCTGTGCATAGCCGCCACCTGCCGCGCCTCCCTTGATGCCAAAACACGGCCCAAGCGACGGCTCGCGCAGCGCGACGATAGCCTTTTTCCCAAGCCTGCCAAGCGCCTGGCCAAGGCCGACACTTGTCGTTGTTTTCCCTTCCCCCGCCGGAGTTGGATTGATTGCCGTGACAAGAATCAGTTTTCCGTCTTTTTTTCCCGCCATCCGGCTTAAACAGCCATCAGAAATCTTCGCTTTATATTTTCCGTAAAACTCCAGCTCGTCTTCCCGTATGCCAAGCTGCTCTTTTGCAACTTGGCCAATCGGTGCTAACACCGCTTCCTGGGCAATCTGGATATCTGTCTTCATCCGCATGTTTCCTCTCTATGCTTTGTGCGCATATTGGCATCCGCCTTACCCTTCATTTACCATTTGCTCAAACTCTTCTAATGTCATCAAAACCCGCCTTGGCTTCGACCCCTCTTCTTCTCCGACGACACCGGCCTCGCAAAGCTGGTCCACGATACGCGCCGCACGGTTAAAGCCAATTTTAAACACCCGCTGCAGCATGCCAATCGACGCTTTTTCTTTTTCAATGATAAACCGGCCCGCTTTCGCAAAATAAGCGTCCCGCTCTAAAGATCCGTCCGCTCCTAAAGCAGCCTGTCCGCCCGCTTCAAGCGACTGGATCTGTTCTTCCACGCCCACATCGCCGCCGCCGGAAATCTGCTGGTTTTTCAAAAATTCCACAACGTCCGACACTTCTTTGTCCGATACGAACGCCCCCTGCACCCGCGCCGGTTTGGAATACCCCTGCGGGTAAAAGAGCATATCGCCTTTGCCAAGCAGTTTCTCCGCGCCGTTCATATCCAGTATCGTCCTCGAATCAATGCCGCTTGATACGGAAAACGCTACGCGGCTTGGCATATTTGCCTTAATAAGCCCCGTAATGACATCCACTGACGGCCTTTGCGTCGCAATGATCAAATGGATGCCCGCAGCCCTTGCCAGCTGTGCAAGGCGGCAGATCGATTCTTCGACTTCCCCCGGCGCGACCATCATCAAGTCCGCAAGCTCGTCTACGATAATGACAATCTGCGGAAGTTTTGCGGATGCATCCGCACCTTCCATTGCCATCGCTTTCTCGTTGTAGCCCCTAAGATCCCGGACATTAAAGTCCGCAAATTTTTTGTAACGTTCTGTCATCTGCGCCACGCCCCAATGCAGCGCGGCAGAAGCCTTCTTTGGGTCTGTCACGACGGGAATGAGCAGGTGCGGAATGTCATTATAAATGCTAAGCTCTACCACTTTTGGATCAATCATGATCAGCTTGACATCGTCAGGATGCGCTTTATACAAAATGCTCATAATAAGCGTATTGATGCATACGGACTTGCCAGAACCAGTCGCCCCCGCAATGAGCATGTGCGGCATTTTTGCAATGTCTGCCACGACAGTCTGCCCGCTTAAGTCTTTGCCGACCGCAAATGCAAGCCTTGACGGGAAATCCTGGAATATTTTCTGCTCAAGCAGCTCCCGCAGGTGCACTGCCGTATTTTCTTTGTTTGGCACTTCAATGCCGACCGCCGCCTTGCCGGGAATCGGCGCTTCGATACGGATATCCGTAGCCGCTAAGTTTAATTTGATATCGTCCGCCAGCCCGACGATTTTGCTGACTTTTACGCCCTGCTCCGGCTGCAGCTCATATCTTGTGACCGACGGCCCCTGGCTGATATCGGTGACCGTCACTTTGACTCCAAAAGTCAATAGCGTCTGCTGCAGCCTTGCCGCTGTTTCCTTTAGCTGCCTGGAAGAATCGCCCGACGATTTTGCGTTAGGCTTTTGTAGCAGTTCTAACGGCGGAAAGATATATTTTTGCGGCTTTGCCGCTGGATTTTTATGTAAACTCTGCGTATGTTCCGTTTCTTTTGCCGGAGCACTCATGGCAGCCGGCTTAGGGGGCGCCGCATGGGCTGTGCCTGCTGTATGGGCTTGCGGCATCTCATGCGAAGCAGGCTCTTGTGGCGTTTCTTCAAAAAAGGCCGGCGGTTCTTTAGGTGCCTTGGCCATGCCGGCAGATACAGCTGCTGCCTCTGCCACAGGAAAACGTATTTCCGACATTTCCATCCGGCTTCCCTGCCCGTATCCTGCTGTATGGATTCTAATCTTGTCAAAATCAGTGGGCAAATCTGTTTCCCCATTTTCCAGCACAATCTCGTGAATATCGTCCCGCAGCGTCTTTGCCGCTTTTTCTTCTGGCAGTATGTTGGCCGTCTTTTCCGCCAAGAGCGTTTTGCCGTCTTTTTTTGCCGCACTGCGCTCTAAAGAAGTATCGAGCATAACCCCCGAAACTTTTTTGTCCATGCGCAATATTTTGTTCTGTTCTTCTTCCTCGCTTTTAGCAAGCATTTCTTCCCTTCGCTGCATCTGGCGTTCGCGCCTTCTATCCGCATCTTCTTTTGCCGTTTCATAAATCCGGCGGCCGCCCTTTTTCACGCCGCCGATAAACGAACGCTCCGTAATGAGCACGATGCAGATGACTAAGCCTGCAAGGATTGCCAAAAACGCGCCAAAACCGAGGAAATGGTGGAGAAAATAAGCGATTGAGCCGCCAAGGACGCCGCCGCCCGCCTTTTCCCTGCTATGCATATACAGCGTTTTAATCTCGTATTTTTCCATTGTTGTCACGCTGCCGTTTATCAATTCCAGCATGCCGCCCGCAAGAAAGAAGAGCACGATGCCTGCCGTCAGTTTGACTGCCGCCGCCCTGCTTCCCCGGTTGGACACCCCAAACATGACCGCTAGCGCGGCAAACACAGGCGCGGCATAAGCGGTCAGCCCAAAAGTGCCAAACATGGCTCTGCTGACGGCATCGCCCGCCGTCCCTATAATGCCAAAATTGCACAAAAACAGCAAAAGGGCAAGAGCAGCCATCGAAAGCACAATAATCTCATCCGCAATCTTGCTGTTATAATTTTCCGTATTGCGGTTTGTTTTCCCTGTAGTTTTCTTTTTTCCTTTTTGAGTTCCAGTCCTTTTTGACGCCATGCTAATAACCATGCCCCTTCCATGCCGCGTATGCCGTCTGTTTTTGCATTTATGCATACGTAACCTTATATAGTATAGCACCAATTTTCTTACTTGTCACTACCAATCAGAGAATGAAGATATTTCATTGCTTCGCGGATGCCGCCGACCTCGTCGATGATTCCTTCTTTGACCGCTTCTTTTCCGACAAGTATCGTCCCTACGTCCTTTGTCAGCATCTGCGTTTCCATCATCAGTTCTTCTAAGCGCGCCTTTTTCACATTACAGTGCGCACAGACAAAGCCGATGATGCGGTCTTGTATCTGCTTAAAATAGTCAAACGTCTGCTGCACGCCTATCACCATGCCGTTCATCCTGACAGGATGGATGACCATTGTGCCGCTTGGGACAATAAAGGAATGGGTCGTGCTGACTGCAATTGGCACGCCGATGGAATGGCTGCCGCCAAGCACGAGGGAAACAGTCGGCTTGCTAAGCGACGCAATCATTTCCGCGATCGCAAGCCCGGCCTCCACGTCGCCGCCCATTGTATTAAGAAGTATCAATACTCCCGCAATGTCCTCACTGTCTTCAATCGCTGCAAGCTGCGGCAGTATATGCTCATATTTCGTTGCTTTTGTATTGCTGCCAAGAATGTCATGCCCTTCGATCTCCCCGATGATGCTGATCAGGTGTATTTTACTCTGCCCTTCTTTTGCTTCTAGCGTAAGCTGTCCCGTTTCCTGGATGCGCTCGTCGCGATGTTCCTCTTTTTCCGTTTTCTTTTCCACATTTGCTCCCATATGCCCACTCCTATCCACTGCGCTGCAATTTCCTATAAAGTAAAAAAGAATCCCCGCTTAGCCGGATTCCTTTTTCTTTTATAGATTGCGCATTTTTGCCTGGAATATACATGGCAGATGATAAGAGTTTGGCCGCTAAATGTCAAAGTCATCGTCGTCTTGCACTGCGATATCGTATCCTTCCATCGCCGTTTCCATTGGATAATCCATCGTTTTTGGCACATGTTTTTTAGGAAGCGGGAGCGGGTTTTCTAACAGCCGCACTTTTGGCGTTTCCTGAATCTCCTGTATTTCCTGAATTTCCTGATTTTCCTGATTTTCTTGAATTTCCTGAATTTCTTGCATTTCCTGCATTTCTTCCTGTCTTTGTGCTGTTTCTGTTTTTAACTTTTCCACAGCCGCTGCTTTTTTGGCATACTGCTCTTTTCTATAATCGGCAGCCGTCTGCAAAGAAAGGGCGGCAAGCAAAAGAATGGCAAAATGCTCGATGGCCTGATAGGATATGCCGTCATGCTGTATTAGGCGAAGCAGGCATGCACCTGTAAAAAAAAGCCCTGCCATGCAAAATTTATCCTGTTTCGTAATCCAGAAGCCAAAGATGCCAGATGCTGCCAGCACCAATATGGCAGCATTAGAAAAAACTGCCCTGCTTACAATTATCTCCCAAAGCCCTGCATAGCCCTGCCAGCTGCCGCTATAAAGCGCCAAGTATTCCCATAACGGCGCATCCAAAGCGGTGCCCATCGCGTAAGCGCGGCCAAAGCATAGGCCAAAAGCCCCAAGCAAAACGCCAAGGCAAATAAGAAACGCCTGTAAAATGCGATTTTGCATGCATGGTTTCTTCCCATCCGTCCCTTCTTTCGTGCGCCTTACCAAAAACAGCCCCGCAAGCGATACCGGCAAAAACAAAACGCCAAGCACGTCCAGGTACATGCAGCCAGAAAGGAATGTGCCGTATCCTAAAAACAGGATGCCCCATGCCGGATTTTTCATCTTTCCCCTGCTTACTGCCCGAAGCAGGAGGGCGAGCAAAAGCCATGCCAGCGCCATGACGCAAAACAGCAGCAGTTCCGCAGTCGCATCAATTGCCGCATTGCCAAAGGCAGGCAGGAACGTTACGCCCGCCGCCACGGCAAAAGCTGCCATTTTTCCAAAAAGCCCACGCATTGCAAAATACAGGAAGGCCGCCGCAGCAAGCAGGAGCAAAACCTGCAGCAGCAAAAGCGACATCATCAGATTGCCAAACAGCTGGCACATCCCGCGCAGCATGACAGTAAACACATAGGAAGCGCCGTGCGCCATCCACGGGATCGGCTGGTTATCTGCCGTTACGGCAGCCATGCGGAAATATTGGCCATCCCCCATGTACAGATTGCCATCCGGGGTTAAGCTAAGCAATATCTTTTTAACGCCAAATGCAATCAAAAACAAAAATACCGCCGCTGCCAAAATCATTTCCAGCGCAAAAAAATCCTGCCTGGCAGGCTGGTTTCGCAAAAGAAACCGCCCGGCTGCGGCATATAAGAGGAAAGAAAACAGGCATAATAAAATAACAGATGTTATCACAAACGGCAAAACCGCCTTTTCTTCTATAATTCCTAAATTTGCAGCCATATGGGTGAGCGTAAGCGTAAGCAGCATGCCAAGCAGCATTTCCGAAACGCCCCAGACAAAAAAGCCAAATCCTGTTTTCCGGTAATCCATAGTATTTTATCCTTTTTCTTATGTTATTGCTGCGGCGGTTAAATGTCGCAGTAATTATTTATCATGAGCGCAGAAAATCAAGCGGCTGCGAAGCAGACATTTGAACAAGTTCGCTTGCCTCGCTAACGCTCATTATATCACATCATATTTTCTGTAACGCCTGTGCCAGATCGGCAATGATATCATCCACATTTTCGATGCCGGCAGAAAGCCGGATAAGGTCAGGCGCAACGCCCGCCTCTTTTAACTGTGCTTCCGTCATCTGCCTGTGCGTATGGCTTGCCGGATGCAGCACGCTTGTCCTTGCATCGGCAACATGCGTCACGATCGCTGCCAGCTTTAGCTCATCCATCATTGCCGCTGCGCCCGCCCTGCCGCTCTTTAAGCCAAAAGAAATGACGCCGCATGTGCCGTTTGGCATGTATTTTTGCGCAAGGCCATAGTACCGGCTGCTTTGCAGGCCTGGATAATTGACCCATGCCACTTTTTCATGCGCTTCCAGATAAGCTGCGATTTTCTGTGCATTCGCGCAGTGGCGTTCCATCCTAAGATGCAGCGTTTCTAAGCCGACATTGAGCAAAAAGGCGTTCTGCGGCGACTGCGCGGCGCCAATGTCTCTCATTAACTGGACGGTTGCTTTCGTTATGTATGCTGCCCTGCCAAAGCGTTTCGTATAAACAATGCCGTGGTATGTTTCATCGGGTGCGCAAAGGCCCGGGAATTTGCCAGGGTATTTGTCCCAGGCAAAGTTTCCAGAATCCACGATTGCGCCGCCAATGCCCATGGCGTGGCCATCCATATATTTTGTTGTAGAGTGTGTCACAATGTCTGCGCCCCATAAAAACGGATTGCAGTTGATTGGCGTTGCAAACGTATTGTCTACGATAAGCGGCACGCCATGCGCATGCGCTGCTTTCGCAAATTTCTCGATATCCAGCACGACGAGCACGGGGTTTGCGATTGTTTCCGCCAATACGCATTTTGTATTATCCTGAAAGGCTTTGTCCAGTTCTTCTGCCGGGGCATCCGGGTCTACGATAGTGCAGGAAACCCCCATTTTTTTCATTGTTGCGACAATAAGGTTAAATGTGCCGCCGTATACGGTAGCAGAGAGGATGACGTGGGAGCCGGCCTCGCAAATGTTAAATACGGCATAGTAGTTTGCCGCCTGCCCGGAAGATGTCAGCATTGCCGCCACGCCGCCTTCCAGGGCGCAGATTTTTGCAGCTACGCAGTCGTTTGTCGGATTTTGCAGCCTGGAATAAAAATAGCCGTTTTCTTCTAAATCAAATAGCCTTCCCATCTGTGTTGATGTTTCATATTTAAATGTTGTGCTCTGGTAGATTGGCAGTATCCTTGGCTCGCCGTTTCCCGGCTTCCATCCTGCCTGGACGCATAGTGTCTCTTTTGCATATTGCCCTGCCATGGTGTTCTCCTTTTCTTTTTTTACTCAGCCCAGTTATGGTATACGTATTGCACATCGTCGTCGCCGTCAAGCAGATCCAGGGTTCTTTGTAATGATTTGATGGCGGATTCGTCCGTAAGCTCTACGTAGTTTTGCGGCAGCATCGTCACTTCTGCGGAAACCATGGCAATCCCAGCGTCCTCTAGCGCTTTTTTTACTGTTTCTAAGGCATCCGGGTCGGTCAGTATCTCGAAACTGTCCTCTTCTTCCGCAAAGTCGGCCGCCCCGGCATCAAGCGCCGTCATCATCAGATCGTCAGGATCCATATCGCATTCTTCCCGGTCGATGATAATCTGGCCTTTTTTGTCAAACATAAACGAAACGCAGCCTTGTGTGCCAATATTGCCGTTTCCTTTCGTAAAGGCACTCCTTACATTTGCCGCTGTGCGGTTTTTGTTGTCCGTCAGGGCATCCACAATGATTGCAATGCCGCTTGGGCCGTATCCTTCGTATGTAACATACTCATAATTGACGTTGCTGGCATCGCCCGCCGCTTTGCGGATGCCCCGCTCGATCGTATCATTTGGCATATTATTGGATTTCGCTTTCGCGATCACGGCCGCTAGTTTAAAGTTGTTGCTTGGGTCGGCGCCCCCTTCTTTGACGGCTACCGCAATTTCCCTTCCGATAATCGTAAATATTTTTCCTTTTGCCGCATCATTTTTTTCTTTTTTATGTTTGATGTTGGCAAATTTTGAATGTCCTGACATAGCATTTTCTCCTTTTTTTAAGTTTCCTGCGCAGCTGTTTCTTCTGTATGTTCTTTCGCGTCCCCGCCTTGCAGCTTTGTCACAAGGACGCTTTGTATCATTTTATTTTCCACAGACAGCACTTTAAAATGGTATCCCGACACATCAATGTCAAATTCTTCATTTTCTTCCGGGATTTTATCCATCTGGGAAATCAAAAAGCCGTTTAATGTATCAAATCCTTCTTTCTCAAACGAAATGTGCAGGCGTTCCTCTAATTCCTTAAGCGGCGTCATGCCTTCGATCACGTATTCGTTTTCGCTCTTTTCTTCAATGTACTCCTCATCTTCGTCGTATTCGTCCTGGATGCTGCCGACAATTTCCTCTAAAATATCTTCCATTGCCACAAGCCCGGAAGTTTGTCCATATTCATCCACAACAATCACCATCTGCAGTTTGTCCGACTGCATGCTGCGAAACAGCGCATCAATGCTGCGCGTTTCCGGGATAAATACCGCTTCCCGTATCAGGCCCGCAATATCACCGATTGGCGCATCAAACGCTTCATCTGCCGCATGTGTGCGCATGGCGTCTTTTAAATGCAGAATGCCGATGATATGGTTGATATTCCCCTCGTATACCGGATACCGGCTGTTGCTCTCATCCAGCATGTAGCGGATCGCCTCTTTTAAGCCGGTCCTGCTGTCGATTGCCAATATGTTTTTGCGCTGCGTCATAATGTCTTTTGCCTGTTTGCCGCCAAGCCCAAAAATATTGGTGATCATTTGCGCTTCGTCTGCCTGGAATACCCCCTGCTCATTTCCTTCGTTGAGCATGGAAATGATCTCTTCTTCCGTCACGTCAAAAGTATCGCCGCCCCGTCTGGCTTTGAAATGCCGCCCTGTGCCTCTTGCCGGATTCCCCGCATGCCTTGCAAGCGGCTTGAATAGTTTTGTTATGTAGTAGCCCGGACTGGCCGTAGACCCGTCATCATCCATTTTCCCATCTCCTATCTTTTATGCATGCCAAACAGTTACAATATACCACCATATGCCATATCCGTCAAGAAACCTTATGTATACAGGTCAAGACTTACCAAAAGCGCTCTGTTTACTTTATCCATAATGCTGCCGTCTAAATGGCATACTTTGTCTTTGAGTCTTTTTTTGTCAATCGTCCGAAGCTGTTCTAAAAGGATGACGGAGTCTTTTACCATCTCATACCTTGTGGCGTCTAATTCAATATGGGTAGGCAGTTTCGCCTTGTTCATCCTGGATGTGATCGCCGCGCATATGACAGTCGGGCTGTGCCTGTTGCCAATATCATTTTGTATGATCAGCACGGGACGGACCCCGCCCTGCTCTGATCCTACGACCGGCCTTAAATCTGCATAATAAACGTCCCCACGTTTCATTGTCACACTTCCTTTAGATAATTGTAACAGGTAATTTCCTGTTGTTGTCTATAGTATTGCCAGCTTATCTAAAGGTATACAAGTTATATCTTGTTATCTTTTTTATAAATCCTTGGAACGCGTTTGCCGATGCCGCACGATAGCTCATAATGAAACCTTCCTGACCACGCAGAAAGCTGCTCCATAGTAATGCGCTCTTTGCCATCCGCGCCAAGCAGTGTTACGCTATCCCCCGCCGTCACCCCCAAAATATCCGTAACGTCTGCCATGAACTGATCCATGCAGATTCTGCCGGTAATCGGCGCACGCTGCCCACGGACCAGCACATAGCCTTTCTCACAAAGCTCCCTTGGGTATCCATCCGCATACCCTGCCGGGATAGTCGCTATTTTTGTCTTCCGCTTTGCCACGTATGCGCCGCCGTAGCTGACGGGGCATCCCGGCTCTATTTCTTTGACATAAACGATATGGCTTGTAAGCGACATGGCCGGTTTTAGCCCTTTGGCGTTTTCCTGCATTTCCAGGGAGGGCATCATCCCATAGAGGGCGATGCCGGCGCGCACCATATCCAGCGGCGCCTCCTGCATGCTAAGGATGGCAGCGCTGTTTGCGCAGTGTCTGATCAGAAAAGAAATCCCGCACCGTGTCCGCGCTTTTTCCACAAATTCTAAAAAAAGCGACAGCTGGCTGGACGCGTTTGTTTTGTCCGTTTCATCCGCCCTGGCAAAATGGGTATAGATGCCTTCCATCTCAAGATGCGGGAAAGCGGCGATCCGCTCTAATATGGCAATGCCCTCTTCATCGGCCGGTATGCCAATGCGCGACATGCCGGTATCCACTTTTATGTGTATTTTAGCTTTTCTGCCCGCCTGGCATGCCGCCTGCGAAAGCTGCTTTGCAGTCTCTTCCAAAAAGACGGTCGGACGGATATTTTCCTGCACAAGATAAGGATAGGCGTAAGGGAAGGCATATCCAAGCGTCAGGATTGGCTTGTAAATCCCGTTTTCCCTTAAAGACATGGCTTCTTCCGGCGTCGCCACGGCAAAGCCCCATAAGTATGGCAGCGGTTCTAACTCTTGTGCGATAGCCGCCGCGCCATGCCCGTAGCCGTCTGCTTTGATGACCGCCGCCATCTGCGTGTTTTCTGGAAGGCGCATTTTCATAAATTCCATATTGTCCCTTGCCGCATCCAGGTCTATGTTAGCGCAGATGCGGGCATAGCGTTCCATTTCTTGTTTCATCCTCTTTATCCCTTAAAATGTATTGCAGCTGTTTTGTCAATGTCCCTGCCAGCATGTAGTATGCCCCGTATTTGGCCGCAGCCAGATCGCCTGCAAGGCCGTGGAGATAGACGCCAAGCACCGCCGCATCGTACAGGCGCATTCCTTGCGCCGCAAGCCCAGTGACTATGCCGGTCAATACATCTCCGGCTCCGGCTGTCGCCATGCCGTCATTGCCAGTGGAATTAAGATAGATTTTTCCGCCGTCCCCGCATACGGCTGTGCGCACATCTTTGCAAACAAGCGTAACGCCGTATTCTTTTGCAAACGCGGCCGCTGCCTGTATGATGTCCGCTTTGATCTTCTCTGTTTTCATGCCGGATAATCTCGCAAATTCCCTAATATGCGGCGTCAAAACGACCTGGCCTCTTTCCTTTAGGCGTTCTTTAAAGGAAGGCCTTTGTGCAATCAGGTTGATCGCGTCCGCATCGATGATGGCTGGCTTTTCATCTGCCAATACCGCTGCCACGATTTTTTCCGCCGTTTTGCTCTTTGACAGGCCGGGGCCGATTGCAATGCAGTCTGCCCACGCAATGTTTTCTTCCAGTTCTTTTCTTGGGAAGCGGCCAGTTTCATAAATAGAAAGCACGGCTTCCGGCAGTTTTTCTAACAGCAGCGTGCGGTTTTCTTTTACTGTCATAATGCGGACGAGCCCGGCACCCGTCCGGTAGATGGCTTCGCCCGCAAGCAGGCACGCGCCGCCCATATTCTCGCTGCCCGCAATCAGCAGTACTTTGCCAAATGTCCCTTTGTTTCCTGCGGGCGGCCTTTTGGGCAGTCTGTGCATGTCTTCTTTTCCATACGTAAAGCAGGCGGGCGGGCAGCCAAGAAAGCTCTCTTTTGTAATGCCTATGTCGCGGCAGAGGATTTCGCCCGCATATTCCGCACCTGGATAAAGCAGGAGCCCCCGCTTTTTAAATGCAAAGGTAATCGTTGCATGGGCTTTTACGGCAGTCCCCATGACGCGCCCGGTATTTGTTTCAATGCCGGAAGGCATGTCAACGGACAGGACATATGCATTTTTTCTTTGTTGGTTGATATAGGCAGCCGCTTTTGCATACTCTCCTTTCATCTCACGCGAAAGGCCAATGCCAAACAGTGCATCTATAATCATATCATATTCTTTATCCGGCAGATTGCATCTAGTTTCCACGCCATATTTTTGCAAAATCTCCATTTGGAGGAGCGTCAGCTTTCCGGCCTTTTCCTTCTCTCCCACTAGAACGCACTCTGGCGTGTATCCTTTTAGGAATAAAAGCCTTGCAGCTGCAAGCCCGTCGCCGCCGTTATTCCCGCAGCCCGCCACGATCAGTATGTTTGCCGTGCGCTCTGGCAGGCGTTTTATGGCTTCTTCCATTATGGCGGTCGCCGCATGTTCCATCAGCAAAGCAGGCGGCACGCCAAAATGCGTCGAAACAGCAAGGTCGTACTGCTTCATTTCGTTCGCTGTTACAATATATTCCATGAGGTTTCCTTTCTGTGCTATATTAATCCGTTTACGCATAGTTTATACATTGGCTTTGGGCTGTGTCCAATCCGCTTGCACAAAGTTTACACATTGGCTTTGGGCTGTGTCCAATCCGCTTGCACAAAGTTTACACATTGGCTTTGGGCTGTGTGGAATTACAGTCTGCCACAGGCACGCTCTCGCTACAGTTCGTCCGCAGTGGTACTAAGCTCGAAAAGACCTCGCTAAGTACCAGCGGACTCACAGTGCCTGTTTGCAGACTTGTATATTCCGCACAGCCCGCCCTACGTTTCGTATGCCACAGCCTAGCTTGCGCAGAATTTACAAATCCGCACGCGGGTGCTGCGAAGCCGCCGGTACTTAGGCGCTGTATTTTAGCGCCTTATGTACCGCTGCGAGCTGAGCGCAGCGAGAGCGTGCCCGCAGCGGATTATAATTCTGCACAAGCGGGATATATACCGGGGTATGGTACAGAAAAACGCCACACGTGCTCTAGTGCGGCGGCTTTTTCTCCCCGGCTGGGACAGATTTTTTCTTGGAAGCCTTCGGCAGCGGCATATATTGCATATCAAATACTTCTATGATATCTGCGCCAAAAATATCATGCATATAGGCATACAGCTGCTGGCTTTCTATTTCGCGCTCCTGCTTTCGGACAATCTTCTTCTTAAGTTCAATCCGCATGCTTGTAATCCATGCGCCGACCTCCTCGATCATCTTTGCATTCTCATGCAGCCGCTGATAACAGATTTCCATCGTTTCAAGCATCAGGTCATAATTTATCTTATCAATCTTTCCAGGAAGATCCATCAATTCGTCTTTGTGGCTTTCTAATTTCGCATTGCATTCCTCGATCAGACGCCTGTTCTCCCCTGTTTTCCGGTCCGCGCTTGCCGACTCTTCCTCCATCAAGTCTACAATCTCCTGCATAAGCCTCTTTTTTAACTTGCGGATTTCCTTGCTTTCCGTTGTCAGATGCCCCTGCTGCTTTACAAGTTCGTTTAACTTCTGTTCATTCTTTTTCATGGAAGCCGTTTTTTCCATCTGGGTAAACAGCTGATACCATTTGTTGTCTAATATCAGCATCGGGATTTTCTTTCCCTTTAACGCTTCCTGAAATGTACTTTGCATTTTTGCCATCCTTTATCCCTCCGCCTAAGGAACGTAAAGCCCCTAGCTGTGTTTCCAAAACTATTATATAAACCCGCTTGGAAAATGTCAACGAATTAGCCTTGTATTTCCGATGTTTTTACGTTAAAATATGCGTCAGAAAGGCGAAAACCAGCATACGGAGGTATCCCATGATCTTATCCTGCCAGAACATTACAAAAGCATTCCAGGACAAACCTATTCTTAATAACGTTTCCTTCTTTATCGAAGACTACGGCAAAGCTGCCATCGTTGGCATAAACGGCGCGGGCAAGACGACGCTTTTAAAAATCATTTCCGGAAATCTTTCTGCCGATGGCGGTACTGTTTCCATTGCAAAAAATAAAACTTTCGGCTTTCTTGCACAAGAGCAGACAGTCGATACGGACAATACCGTTTACGAAGAAATGCTCTCCGTCAAACAGCATCTGCTAAATATGCAGCAGCGCATGCGCGATATGGAGCGGCGCATGAAAGAAGTTTCGGGCAGCCGCCTAGAAGAACTGATGGATGCTTACGCCAAACTGACGCACGAATTTGAATCGGGCGGCGGCTATGCCTGCCAAAGCGAAGTCACCGGTGTGTTAAAGGGGCTTGGCTTTCAGGAAGAAGAGTTTGCAAACCCTGTGCGCACTTTATCCGGCGGGCAGAAAACCCGCGTCGCGCTTGGCAGGCTGCTGCTTTTAAAGCCGGACCTTATTATGCTGGATGAGCCGACAAACCACTTGGATGTGGCCTCCATCGCATGGCTGGAAACCTACCTGTCCAATTATAAAGGCGCAGTCCTCCTCGTATCCCACGACCGTTATTTCCTTGATAAGACCATAGGGCAGATCATCGAGCTTGACAATGCCAAGGCGACGATATTTGAAGGAAATTATTCCGCTTACGCACGCAAAAAAGAAATGCTGCGCACCGCACAGTGGAGCGCATACGTAAACCAGCAGCGGGAAATCAGGCATCAGGAAGAAGTCATTGAAAAATTGCGCAGTTTTAACCGGGAAAAATCAATAAGGCGTGCGGAAAGCCGTGAAAAAATGCTCGAAAAAATGGAAGTGCTCGACAAGCCTGTTTTTGTGCGCCCTGAAATGAAACTGCACCTTACGCCAAAATTTTTAAGCGGAAAAGACGTGCTAAGTGCAGAAGGAATCTCGAAAGCATTCGGCACCCTTTCCTTGTTTGAAGGTTTGCATCTTTCGCTAAAGCGCGGCGAGCACGCGGCATTAATTGGCGATAACGGCACCGGCAAAACGACGCTTTTAAAAATACTCAACGGCCTTTTGCCCGCCGATTGCGGCACAGTCAAAATCGGCGCGGGCGTCCAGATCGGCTATTATGACCAGGAACATCAGGCATTGCACGCTGATAAAACATTGTTTGACGAAATTTCCGATGCCTGTCCGGCGCTTAACAATACGCAGATACGCAATACGCTCGCTGCATTCCTTTTTACAGGCGACGACATCCTAAAGCGCATTGGCAGCTTAAGCGGCGGGGAGCGCGGGCGCGTATCGCTTGCTAAACTCATGCTTTCCGACGCTAACTTCCTTATCCTGGATGAGCCGACAAACCATCTTGACATGGTTTCTAAAGAAATACTCGAAGACGCTTTAAACAATTATGAAGGCACGCTGCTTTATGTTTCCCATGACCGCTATTTTATCAACAAGACAGCGTCGCGCATCATTGAGCTTGCAGACAGGCAGTTAACTGGCTACTTAGGCAATTACGACTATTACCTGGAGAAAAAGGCACAGGCTGCCGCCCTGTCTTTTGCTCCCGCCGCCGTTTCACAAAAGGCGGATTCTGCCGCTAAAGCGGACTGGAAAGCCGCAAAAGAACAACAGGCGGCAAAGCGCAGGCAGGAAAACGCCATCAAACGCTGCGAAGCGCGGATTGAAGGAGCCGAAGGGCAGCTTCGCGAAGTAGAAAGCGCCATTGCCGACCCCGCGATCGCCTCTGATGCCGCCGCCTTAACGCCGCTTGTCGCACGGCAAGCCGCCCTGCTTGGCGAGCTGGAAAAACTTTACGCCGAGTGGGAAACGCTCAGCGATGATACGCCCTAGGGGTATCATGCGCAAGGAAGGGAGTCCTCATACGTTTTTCTTACTGCCAAAATGAAATCCCGGCTGTTTAAAACGGCCACATGTTCTAGTGACGTAATGAGCGCAAGATCCTTTGTCATTTTTCCCGAAGCAATCGTTTTGAGCGCCGCCTCTTCTAACCGGTCCGCAAATGTGGCAAGTGCCGGGATGCCGTCTAACTCGCCGCGCTTTTTTAGCGCACCCGTCCATGCAAAGATTGTCGCAACGGAATTTGTGGACGTTTCTTCTCCTTGCAGATGCTTATAATAATGACGCTGCACAGTCCCGTGCGCCGCTTCATACTCATATACCCCCTCCGGGGATACGAGCACGGATGTCATCATAGCCAGGGAGCCAAACGCCGAAGATACCATATCGCTCATCACATCGCCGTCATAATTTTTGCACGCCCAAATAAAGCCGCCCTCCGCTTTCATCACACGCGCCACGGCATCGTCAATGAGCGTATAAAAATAAGTGATGCCTAAAGCGGCAAACTTCTCTTTGTATTCCGCTTCATAAATTTCCTCAAAAATATCTTTAAATGTATGGTCATATTTTTTAGAGATCGTATCTTTTGTTGCAAACCAAAGATCCTGCTTCGTATCCAGCGCATAATTAAAACAGGACTTTGCAAAACTCGTGATGGACGCATCCGTATTGTGGATGCCCTGCAAAACGCCCGCGCATTTAAACTCATGGATCGTTTCACGAAGCACGCTGCCGTCTGCCCCGGTAAAAACCAGTTCCGCCCGGCCAGGGCCTGGTATGTCAAATTCCACGTTTTTGTAAACGTCGCCGTATGCGTGGCGCGCCAGCGTAATTGGCTTTTTCCAGTTTTTCACGCACGGCTTGATCCCATCCACAATAATCGGCGCACGAAACACCGTCCCGTCTAACGCGGCGCGGATCGTGCCGTTTGGGCTTTTCCACATTTCTTTTAACTTGTATTCGTCCATCCTTGCGGCATTCGGCGTGATCGTTGCGCATTTTACGGCCACCCCGTACTTTTTTGCCGCCATGGCGGAGTCCATTGTCACCTGGTCGTTTGTTTCGTTCCTATGCGCTAAGCCTAAATCGTAGTACTCTGTCTTTAAATCGACAAATGGCAGGAGCAGTTCCTCCTTAATCATTTGCCAAAGAATCCTTGTCATCTCATCCCCGTCCATTTCCACAAGCGGGGTCGCCATTTTAATCTTGTCCATCCTTTTCTCCTATTCGCTTAAAAGTTTAGTATAAATTTTTCTCTACCATATTTTCGTATGCCCGCCTGATATGGCTGTTGGCAAGTTCCTGCGCTTTGTCGGCATCCCCTGCCTTGACTGCCTCCATAATCTGCCTGTGCTCTTCATTCGAGGCACGCCCCCTGCCGCTGTTAGAAAGCGTTTTCCTGCGCACGCGCATCACATAATGATGAAAATCCTTTAGCAGATGTTCCAACATCTTACTGTCTGCCGCTTCATAAAGTATCTCATGAAAACGGTTGTCCAGTTCCGCCATCTGGTCCCAGTGCCCCTTTTTGGCGTGAAACTCGGCAAGATAGACGTTTTCTTCCATTTCTTCCATCTGTTCTTTTGTCATATGTTCCGTCGCCCATTTCGCACACAGCCCTTCTAACAAGGACCGTATCATGTAAATATCTTTGACATCTTTTTGCGTAATGCCCGTCACATAAGCTCCTTTGTTTGGTACGATCTGGATCAGTCCCTCTAACTCCAATTGGCGGAACGCCTCGCGAACTGGCGTTCGGCTGACACCAAGCTCTTCCCCAATGGCGACTTCCCGCAATTCCTCCTGCTGCGCATACCTGCCGTTTAAAATATCTTCCCTCAGTTTATGGAATACGCGCCCGCGCAGGGAAAATTTATCCGTCACTTCCTGTTTTACATCATAATGCTCCACTTCCATCACCATGCCTTTCCGCAAATTCAGCATAACGAGATATTTAAGCGCAGACACGTCTTTTGAATCTCAAGAAGCAGTTCTTCATCGGTCAATACCGTAACGCGCCCGTCTTCATATTCTTTGTCAACCCACTGCTTTAAATGCGTCACAAGAGTGCTGTTTTTATCCACACAGCGCTCTTGCGGCAAATGGAAATACATATTGATCCAATGCGCGATGCCCGCCGCTCCCGACGTATTTGACACTGCACAAAGCGCCGGCCTGTTCAAAAATTTATCCGTATCAAAAATATTATAAATTTCCTCATTCTTTAGCAGCCCGTCCGCATGGATGCCGGCTCTTGTCACATTAAAATTTTTCCCGACAAACGGCGTGCGCGGCGGGATCTGATAACCGATCTCACGTTCATAATATTTTGCAAGCTCCGTGATCACCGTCGTGTCCATGCCGTTTAAATCTCCCTTTAACTGCGCATACTCAAACACCATTGCCTCTAGCGGTGTATTGCCCGTGCGTTCCCCTATGCCAAAGAGCGACGTGTTGACCCCGGCGCACCCATACAGCCATGCCGTCGTAGAGTTAGAAACCGCCTTATAAAAATCGTTGTGCCCGTGCCATTCAATCAACGCATGCGGCACGCCTGCATGCGTATGGATCGCATAAACAATCCCCTGCACGCTCCTTGGGATAACAGCACCGGCATAGTTTACGCCATACCCCATCGTATCGCATGCCCTTACTTTAATCGGTATCTTGTATTCCTCCATCAGCTTCATTAACTCCAGGCAAAACGGCACGACATACCCGTAAATATCTGCCCGCGTAATGTCTTCTAAATGGCACCTTGGGCTTATGCCCTCTTCCAGGCATTCCCTGATGATGCCAAGGTAATGCTCCATTGCCTGCCGCCTTGTCTTCTTTAATTTCATAAAAATATGATAGTCGGAGCAGCTTACCAAAATGCCGGTTTCTTTCATCCCAATTTCTTTTACGAGTTTAAAATCTTCTTTGCTGGCGCGTATCCAGCTTGTCACTTCAGGAAATTCGTAGCCCCTTTCCATGCAGCGGTATACCGCGTCCCTGTCTTTCTTGCTGTATAAGAAAAACTCGCTTGCGCGTATCATGCCGTTAGAGCCGCCTAACCTGTGCAGATAGTCGTAAATCTTTACAATCTGCTCCGTCGTATAAGGCGCCCTTGACTGCTGGCCGTCACGGAACGTCGTATCCGTGATCCAAATTTCTTTCGGCATATTATGCGGTACAATCCTGTCATTAAATGGGATTTTGGGAATTTCAGAATAAGGAAACATATTGCGGAAAGTGTTCGGTCTGTCCACATCATCCAAAATATACATATGTTCCTCGATTTCCAATAAATTGTTCTTTTCATTCATTGTCACCGGGCGGTTGACAAAATACTCCTGTTGGCTGCTCATCATGTTCCTCCTTTGCCATGCGTTATGTTTTGCATGGCGCCTCGTATCATTGTATACAATCATACGAGATGTGTCAAGCCTCTAACAGCCGTTTTACGTTGAGCATGCCCCAGCCTTGCTTGCTCCAAGGCTCATGCATATCATCTGCCGTGGCAATCATGCGGTTTTTGACCATTTCATTTGTATACTCCGGCTTTTCCCCAAAAAGCAGTGCCGCCGCTCCTGCTGCAATCGGCGCGGACATTGATGTGCCGCTCTTTTTTGTATAAGAATCCCGATAGGCATAGTAGGATTTCCTGCATTTATGGCAGCAGGAAACAATATCCGTTCCCGGCGCAACAATATCCGGCTTTTTATAGGCATATTCTGACGGCCCCCTGCCGGAATAATTCTCACAGAGCGATTTTCGCGCCCCAAAATATCCTCCGTCATGGCAGCCTACCGTAATGGCCTTTTTTGCCGCGCCTATCGGTGAAATGCTCATTGGCGCCGGACCGCCGTTTCCGGCAGATGCCACAACGACAAGCCCGGCATCCCATGCGCGTTCGACCGCCTCCATCAGCCTGTTTTTATCCGTTTCATCACGCAGTTTTCCAACGCCGATGGATATATTTAAAATCCGTATGTGGTAAACTGCCTGCACGGACAGTACCCAGGCAATCCCCGCTAACATATGCTCTGCCAGGCCTTCGCCTTTTTGGTCTAAAATCTTGCCAACAACAAGCCGCACACCCGGCGCTATCCCCTGAAATTTTCCTTTCGATAGCAGTCCGCTTCCTGCAAGAATGCCGCACACATGCGTCCCATGCCCACAGTCGTCGTACACCGTCTGTCTGCCATGCAGAAAATCCAAAAAACCAACAATCCGTCCTCCAAAATCCGGGTGCGGCACAATGCCGGTGTCAAGCACGGCGGCCGTTACGCCTTCCCCCATTTTGCAAAGCCCGCCCGCCTCCGGGCAGCCAATCTGTTTCCTGACCCTGTTCACACAAAAAACTCCCGGCTTTTTAATAGTCAACTATTTCGTTTGCTATATCATATGCCGGGAGTTTTTAAATCGTTACGTTTATGCATTATGCCGTTCCTGTCCCATGCTTTGGAACTAAAGTCCTTTTGATCTGCCTCGCAAAAAGCATAATACAGCTTATCAAAAACTAACAGATGATTGCTTCATGGCATCCGCTGCTTTTTACCAATACTGCTTTACTGTTTCATTAG
>QLIP01003433.1_pt1 | contig 42787 bp, 31 predicted proteins | sample 1769771 | NCBI WGS metagenome assembly QLIP01 (sample SAMN09428762, study PRJNA476227) | Gut metagenome, whole genome shotgun sequencing project. | isolation source: cecum | host: Rhizomys sinensis | place: China: Jinsha town of Minqing, Fujian Province | collected 2013-09-23 | reverse complement strand
CTGATTAACAGTCAGATGCTCTAACCGACTGAGCTATTGAAGCGTGTTTTGCTTGGCCTTTCCGGGCTTTTGCGGTGCAAAGTTAAGACTAATTTTTGGAATATGCAAGAGTTTGGATAAATTTTTCTAATAAAAATCATCTTTTTGGGGTTGATTATCCATTTTTTGAGCAAAATTGCGTAACTTCGCTTAATAAATACCCGAGATATGAAAAAACTTCTCCTTGCCATATTGACCCTTGCCGCCGTAGGGGTGGTCAGCGGGTCGTCGAAAGAAACAACAAAGAGTAGCACCGTCCGCGATATAAACGTGTTTAATGCCGTGGTCAAGGAGCTTCAGGCCAACTATGTCGATACGCTCAACACCAATACTCTGATAACGACGGCCATCGACGCGATGCTCAACAGCGTGGACCCCTACACCGAATATTACCCCTACGAAGACCGCGAAGACCTCACGGTGCTCTCCACGGGCAAGTACAGCGGAGTGGGAGCCGTGATACAGCAGCGTCCCGGTGGCACCCTGGTGAGCAATCCCACCTACGGCTCGCCCTCGCGCAAGGCCGGCCTGCGCCACGGCGACCTTATAATTGAAATAGACGGCAAGGACATAACCAAGCTCGCCGACAACGAAAAGGTGAGCCGCATGCTCCGCGGCCAGGCAGGCACCACGGTGCGTGTAAAGGTGAAACGACCCTACACTCCGGCCGGTACCGACTCGATACTTACCTTTGACATAGTGCGCGGCACCATAACCAACGACCCCGTGCCATACTACGGTGTGGACTCGACCGGCATGGGCTACGTGCGCCTCACCACCTACAACGAGCAGAGCGCCTCCAAGGTGCGCGACGCCCTGCTCGACATGAAGCGTAACCCCGCACTGCGCGGTGTGGTGCTCGACCTGCGAGGCAACGGCGGCGGCATAATAGAAGGAGCCGTGCAGATAGTGGGGCTCTTCGTACCCAAGGGCACAGAGGTGGTGCGCCATTCAGGCCTCAACGGCAAGAATCTCAAGATATACAAGACAACCCACCAGCCCATCATGCCCGATATGCCCCTGGTGGTGATGATCGACGAATCGTCGGCCTCGGCATCCGAAATCACTGCCGGCGCGCTGCAGGACCTCGACCGCGCCGTGATAGTGGGCACCCGCTCCTATGGCAAGGGCCTGGTGCAGACAGCCCGTCCGCTGCCCAACGACGGATACATGAAGGTGACAATGGCCCGCTACTACATACCGTCGGGCCGACTCATACAGGCCATTGACTACAGCCACCGCAACCCCGACGGCAGCCCCATGCGAGTGCCCGACAGTCTCACCAAGGTGTGGAAGACAGCTCACGGACGCCCCGTGCGCGACGGCGGCGGCATTACGCCCGACGTGGCCGTGAGCGACACCAGCATGAACCGCCTTATATATAATGTGATGGCCGACAACTGGGCGTTCAACTTTGCCAACCGCTTCCGCGCCACTTACGACTCGCTGCCCGGGGGCGCCTACTGGCAGATGCCCGACACGGTGTTTGAGTCGTTCAAGGCATTTATCGACCCTGCCAAGTTCAAGTACGACAAGGCCTGCGAGCAGGGCATAGACTACCTGCGCCGCGCAGCCGTGAGCGAGGGTTATATGAACGACTCGGTCAAGGCCCAGCTCGATATACTGGCAGGAATGCTCCGACACGACCTTGGGCACGACCTCGACTTCAACCGCGACAAGCTCATTTCGATACTCGACTCGGAGATAAGCGAAAGATATTTTGACGACGGCCAACTTTTGCGCCGCTCTCTGCGTTATGACCTTGAACTCGATACCGCCCGCGCCGTGCTACTCGACAGCGGCAGATACAAGAAAATATTAAAAAACGTATAGGAGTTTAACGGGGCTTGGCGCTTAAATTCCGCTAAACCCGACACGCTCAACGTAACAAAATGCAATCTATTTCCAAGGAATTTAAGACACAGGCGCGCGAGAAGGCGCTGCGCGAGCTGGTGAAGCAGTCCCGGAAAGGGGCGGTGATGACCGGGCTGGCAGGGTCGTCGGCGGCGCTGGCCATTGCGTCGCTGCCGCGGCAGGAGCATCCCGTGGTGGTGATAGGCGCCGATGCCGACGATGCCGGTTATCTGTACCACGACCTCGGGCGCCTGGTGGGCGAAGAGTCGCTGGCCATGCTGCCGTCGGGCTACAAGCGCGGCATACGCTACGGGCGCATCGACTCGCCCGCCGTAATACTGCGCACCGAGGCCTTGGGACGAATAGCCGCCGCCGACTCCACTCTGCGATATGTTATAACCTATCCCGAGGCCCTGGCCGAGCAGGTGGCCTCCAAGGACCAGCTTGCCCAAGGCACCGTAACGCTCGCCGCGGGGTCGACCCACGACCTCACAGAGTTGCAATGCCGCCTGCGCGAGCTTGGATTTCAGGAAGTGGATTATGTATACGAGCCCGGGCACTTTGCCGTGCGCGGCTCCATACTCGACATATTCGGCTACAGCGACGAGTTGCCCTACCGCATAGACTTCTTTGACGACGAAATAGACTCCATACGCACCTTCAACACCGAGACCCAGCTGTCCGAGGCCCGTCTCAACAGCGTGTCGATTACGGCCAATGTGGAGCGAGGCTCGGAAGGACAGTCGTTTCTTGAATTCATACACCCCGACACCCTCATAGCGGCCCGCGAGAGCGACCAGACAGTGCAGCGCATCCGCGCCATAGGAGCCGAGACCATGTCGGTCAATGCCATCGTGGCCGCCGACACCGACAGCGACAGTGTGGACATAGACCCCGACGCCATGAAGCGAGTGGTCGATGCCGAGGAATTTGCAGCGAGATACGCCACCTTTGCCCACATAGGATTTACGGCTGCTCCCGAGGTGCCGGGCACACATGCCGCCGCGGTCAACTTCGACTGCACTCCCCAGGGACTGTATCACAAGAATTTCGACCTCATATCCGAGGCGTTCAAGACACTTATAGCCGACGGCTACAAGCTGCTGATACTCAGCGACAACCCAAAGCAGTTTGAGCGACTGCGCGTGATATTTGCCGACCGAGGCGACAACATAGAGTTCACGCCCGTGCAAGGCACTCTGCACGAGGGATTTGTGGACCACGCAACCCGCACCTGCGTGTTTACGGACCATCAGATATTCGACCGCTTCCACAAATACACCCTGCGCAGCGAGCGGGCACGCTCGGGCAAGCTTGCCATGTCGCTCAAGGAGCTAAACGCCCTGGAGCAAGGCGACTACGTGGTGCACGTGGACCACGGGGTGGGGCGGTTTGCTGGGTTGTTGCGCACCGATGTGGGCGGCCGCACCCAGGAAATGATAAAGCTTGTGTATCAGAACAATGACATAATCATGGTGTCGATACACTCGCTGCACAAACTGGCCAAATATCGCGGCAAGGAAGGCGTGCCTCCCAAGCTCAGCAAGATAGGTTCGGGGCAGTGGAACAAAATCAAGGAGCGCACAAAGAGCAAGCTCAAAGACATTGCCCGCGACCTCATAAAACTCTATGCCGCCCGCAAGGAAGAGAAAGGATTTGCCTTCTCGCCCGACAGCTACCTGCAGGAAGAACTCGAAGCATCGTTTATATACGAAGACACCCCCGACCAGCTCACCGCCACCAAGGCCGTGAAAGCCGATATGGAAAGCGAGCGCCCCATGGACCGCCTTATATGTGGCGACGTGGGATTTGGCAAGACCGAAATAGCAGTGCGAGCCGCCTTCAAGGCCGCAACCGACGGCAAGCAGGTGGCCGTGCTCGTGCCCACCACCGTGCTTGCATATCAGCACTATACGACATTTTCGGAGCGTCTTAAGGAATTTCCGGTAAGGGTGGAATACCTGTCGCGCGCCCGCACGCCCAAGCAGGTGAAGGAGATACTTGCCGACCTCGAAGCCGGTAAAATCGACATAATAATCGGCACGCACAAGCTTATAGGCAAAACGGTGAAATTCAAGGACCTGGGCCTGCTGGTGGTGGACGAAGAGCAGAAATTCGGCGTGGCCGTCAAAGAGCGCCTCAAGCAACTCAAAGTGAGCGTTGACACCCTCACCATGAGCGCCACACCCATACCGCGCACACTGCAGTTTTCGCTCATGGGTGCTCGCGACCTGAGCGCCATCACCACACCTCCGGCCAACCGCTATCCGATACTCACTTCGGTTACGTCGCTCGACGACGACCTGCTGCGCGAGGCCATCAACTTTGAGATGGCCCGAGGCGGTCAGATATTCATCGTCAACAACCGCATCGAGGGACTTTACGAGCTCGAAAACATGGTGCGCCGGCTAGTGCCCGACGTCCGCACCATAGTGGCCCACGGTCAGATGCCCCCCGAGCAACTCGAAAAGTCGATTGTGGATTTTGCCGCCCACGACTACGACGTGCTGCTGTCGACCACAATAATCGAGAGCGGTATCGACATGCCGCGAGTCAATACGATAATTGTGAACAATGCTCAGAACTTCGGTCTGAGCGAGTTGCACCAGCTGCGCGGGCGAGTGGGACGCTCGTCGCGCAAGGCATTCTGCTACCTGATGGTGCCTCCGGGCAATCCGCTCACTCCCGTGGCCCGTCGGCGTCTGCAGGCCATCGAGAGTTTTTCCGACCTGGGCAGCGGCATACATATCGCCATGCAGGACCTCGACATACGCGGTGCAGGCAATCTCCTCGGTGCCGAGCAGAGCGGCTTTATAGCCGACCTCGGTTATGAAACATATCAGAAAATATTGAAAGAGGCCGTGACCGAACTGCGCACAGAGGAATTTGCCCATCTAGAAGCCGCCGACAACGATGTGACCCACTCCGACGACTTTGCCGCCGACTGCACCATTGAGAGCGACCTCGAGCTTCTGCTGCCGGCCACATACGTGCCACAGACATCTGAGCGAATAGCTCTGTATCAGGAACTTGACTCGATAGAACGCGACGACCAGATAGATGCCTTTGCCGCCCGTCTGCGCGACCGATTCGGCCCGCTGCCCGGCGAGACCGAGCAACTGTTGCAGGTGCCGCGCCTGCGAGCCCTGGCCCGACGATTGGGTATCGAAAAGGTGAATCTGAAGGGTGGGGTGATGTATATATACTTCGTGGGCGAGGAAAACAAGGCATATTATCAGTCGCCCATGTTTGGCCGCCTGCTCACCTATCTTACCTTGCATCCGCGCCGTGTGAAGATACGCCAAAACTCTGCCCGCCAGTCGTTTTCGATACTCAATGTGAAGGGTATTTCGACGGCGACAGCTATTTTTGAGGAGATACTTGGCCTGCCGGCGAGTTAGTGCTTGGCGGAGGCTCACGCAAAGGGTGGCGAGGTGGCTGGGGTGGGCCGGCTACGCGCGGCCGTGTGGGGGGGCGTGGCTTGTCACCTTGGGTTGCGCACGCGCTACGCGGTGCTTACCCAAGGCTACATTCTTGACTGCCCCAAGGGGCAGTTTAGGGCTACGCCCTTTGGTGAATTAAGGTCTCACGCAAAGGGTGGCGAGGTGGCCGGTGGTGAAGGGTCTCACGCAAAGGACGCCAAGGTGGTGGGGCGGTGGCAAGCGCGGAGCGCGGTGTACCTTTAACTGCGGGTGGAGCTTTAGCGGAACCCGTGGATAGGGTGCGAGTGTGAGCGTAAGCCCAGTAGGGCGGTCTATCTCCATAGCTGTCGGTAATAAGTCGCCCTCGCGGGCTCTAATACACTAACATGTGGCTATCCACGGGTTGCGCCCAAGGGGCTCCACCCGCAGTTAAAAGTATATCGCGCTCCTGAACCACGCCTTCCGCTGACGCTTCAGACGCGGCTAACTCAAAGTCGCGCTATCGCGCTTGTGGGCCGGCTACGCCCTTTGATGAATTAAGGACGCCAGGCGCGGCTAACTCAAAACTGCGTTCTGTGCTTGTAGTTAATAAGTATAAAAATATGTATCAAAAACTTAATGAGTAAATCTAACTATATGTAATAAAACGTGAAAGGGAAAAATTTGTGAGTGTAAAAACTACATTTTTTTTAAAAAAACTTTGTGATATGGAAATTATTGTATAATTTTGCCCTTATCAATCTTAGAATAGATCATTACCAAGTTAAACCAATTCTAACCTTAACAATACCGCATTTCTATGAAGAAAACTTTACTCTTCGCAGCAGTGGCAGCGTGTGCCTTTGGTGTGCATGCTCAGACTGTAGCAAACGACTGGGCTAAAGCCGTGGAATATGTGCAGGCTCATATCGCCGACGCCACTCCCGAGAAGAAGGCAGCCGCCCAGGCCGCTATTGATGCCAATTCGGGTGACCTTAATGCTCTTTACACCGCAGCTGCCCCCGCCATTGCCAGCAGCGCCGTGGCCGAAGGAATCGAAGGCCGCATGGACTATACAACATCTGTAACCAACCCCCTCGCTGTGGGTACAGGCGGCTGGACCCTTGCTCAGGGCGACGGCGGCTGTACACTAATATCGGGCAATAATGGCGGCGAACGTGCCGACTATCCCGGCATTGGTGTAATTACCAACTATTTTGAAGCTTGTAGATGGGGCTCTTCGGACTGGACATCGAGCACCGAGCAGTCGATTTCGCTTCCTGCAGGCAAGTATCGCGTGGCCGTGCTCGGACGTGGCTCAAATAATCTTACCTGGCATCGCCTTGTAGTGGCCGATGACCTTGCAAGCAATCGTACCGGTGCTCACCTGCACAATGAAGCTAATACAAATTTTGCTCATGCCGACCTTGTGCACGTAGGCGGTGGCGGTACAGTTGCCCCTTACAAAAACGGCTGGTATGATAGCTATGTAGACTTTGAAACTTACGGCACAGCCAAAGTGGTGATAGCTGTACAATCGAGAGCGAAAGCCAAGGAACAATGGATGAGCTTTGTAAACTTCCGCGTGACCCGTATCGCCGACGCCGACTTCACCCCCCTTATCGCTGAAGCCACATCGCTCCTTACCGATGCTGCTTATGCAAATGTAACAGGTGTGGAACGTGCTAATCTTCAGGCTGCCGTAGATGCTACACCTATTGATTTTGCAGCTCTCAGCACAGCTGTCAACGAATTCAAGTCGGCCAAGCCCGCTTATGACGCTTGGGTAAACAACAAGGCTGCCGTTGAGGCCGATACCGAGATAGAAAGTCTTACCGCCGACGCCTCGCAGGCCACCAAGGACGCTTACGCAGAGCTGTTTGTTGCCCCCACAACCGCAGCAGAAGCCCAGCAGAAGGCCAACGCATTCTGGCGCACCGTAAACGATATGATCGTAGAAAGCTCGATGGGCGCAGGTCTGCCCACATTTGTGGACTACACCAACAAACTCAAAAACCCTCTCACCACCAACGATATCAATGACTGGACATGGGAAGTGCTCCCTGGCTACGCAACTGCCGGCCGTATGCGCACCATGAGTGGCGAACGTCCTCTCGATACACCCATCAACTGGTATTTCGATACCGACAACTGGGGTCTCACCGACTGGGGCGGCAAGTTCCATCAGACCACCGAAGTGCTCCCCGCAGGCGACTATCGCGTGGTGGTAACAGCTCGCGGTGCAACCGGCTTCGAACTCTATCAGCTCTTCATACAGAGCGGCATTCAGGAATATGCCACCGACATTCAGGCTGTGGGCAATCAGGGCAATCGCTTCGGCCGTGGCTGGAACGTGTACTCTGTAGGTATCCGTCTGCACGAACCCGCTCCCATTACCGTTGGTATGAAGGCAGGTGCCAAGAAATCGGGCAACTGGCTGAGCTTCGGCGACTTCCGTCTTGCAGGCTTTGACAAGAACACCCTTGGCACCACCGAAATCGAATCGACCGAAAACGCCCCCGCCGAATACTTCGACCTCCAGGGCCGCGCCGTGCAGGGCCGTCCCAACGCCGGTATCTACATCGTGTGTCAGGGCTCGAAGGTGAGCAAAGTCGTGATACGATAACACTATATAGAGTTTGAGATAGTCGAAAAGGCTATCTCAAACCCTTCTCATCTTATATAAGAAAAACAAAAACCACAAATAATTTCTAATCTTAAATTAAACAAACCAATCACATGAAGAAAGTTTTACTCTTCGCTGCTGTAGCCGCTGCCACCATGATGGGTGCACAGGCACAGACCATTGCAACCGATTGGAACAAGGCCGTGCAGTACGTGCGCACCTTTACCAAGGATGCAACCCCCGACCTCAAGGCTGAGGTTGAACAGGCAATTGCCGACAACGCCGAATATCAGGACATCGAAAGCCTCTACCTCTGGAGCGCAGGCGCTCTCATGAGCAGCGCCAAGGCCGAAGGTATCGCCGGCGTACAGGACATGACCGAGCTTATCTACAACCCCTGCGCTGAATACGGCCTCGACGGTTGGGAAAACCTCGACACCCAGGGCAACTCCAATATCGTACAGGACAACCGCTCCGGTGAAATGCACGAAATCCCCGGCTGTGACATTAAGTACTACTTTGATGGTGGTAACTGGAACGGCAGCAACTGGCGTGTGAGCTTCGAACAGGCAATCGAACTCGAATCCGGTAAATATCGTCTCGGTGTAATCGGCCGTGGTTCCAACAACCTCTCCTGGATGCGTCTCGTTGCCGCCGACGACAACGAAGCCAACCGTCCCGAAGGTCACCTTATCAACGAAGCCACTTCATCCTTTGCCAACGCCGACATCCCCCACATCGGTGCTGCCGGTACTGCCTCTCCCTTCAACAACGGCTGGTTCCAGAGCTATGTTGACTTCCAGACCGAAGGCGGCGTAGTAGTTATCGCCGTACAGGCCGAAGCTATCCCCACCCACGAATGGATGAGCTTCACACACTTCACCCTCGTGCGTATCGGCAACTACGGTGGCACCGCCGACCTCATTGCTGAAGCCAACGCCTTGCTCATCGATCCCGAATACGCTATCGTAACCGGTGAAGAACGCACCAACCTCCAGGCCATAGTTGCCAACGAAGCCGCTACCGTAACCGATCTCACCGCCGCTATCGGTGCCTTCAAGGGCTCGAAGCCCCAGTACGAAAAGTGGGCTACAGCCAAGGCCAACGTTGCCAACTACGAAACCGGCAACGCAACCGCTGAAGAAAAGGCTGCCATCGAAGCCCTCCTCGGCGCTGCTCCCGCCAACGGTGCCGCTGCATCGGCCGCTGCCGACGAACTGCTCCTCGCCATCCGTGCCGCTGTATACAGCAGCGCTATCGGCCGCGGTATCCAGGGCTACTCTGACCTCACCGCCAAGATCCCCGTTGTAACCGTAGGTGAAAACATCAGCCTCGAAGGCTGGACCGTAGAACCCATCGACGGCTATCCTGAAGCAACCTTCAAGTTCAACCAGGGCGAAGCTCCCGTTAACTGCCCCCTCGCCGGCGGCAAGTACTACGACATGTGGGCATCTGACATGTGGGGTGGCCGCTACAGCCTCACCACCGAAAGCCTGCCCGCAGGTCACTACCGCGTATCTGTAATGGCTCGCGGCCGCGTAGAACCCGACTTCTACAACATGTTTGTAACCAGCGGTGCCAACACCAAGTCGATCGCCGTTAAGGCAGTAGGCAACCAGGGTGGCGACTTCACCGGCGGTTGGAGCATGAACTACGTAGACATCTCCACCACCGAAGCCGGCCCCCTCACCTTCGGTATCGAATCTGCTTGCAGCAATGGTGGCCACTGGATCAGCTACGGCGACTTCCACCTCTCTTCGTTCCCCGCAGCTCCCGCAGGTGTTGAAGCTGTTGAAGCCGACAACAACGCTCCCGCTACCTACTTCGACCTCCAGGGTCGTCCCGTAGCCGGCCAGCTCAGCAACGGTCTCTACATCGTGCGTCAGGGTGCCAAGGTTAGCAAAATCGTTGTTCGCTAATCATTAAGCCCATAATATAAAAGTCCTCCTGCGGCCCGCGCGGCTGCAGGAGGATTTTTGTGTTTTGTATTATAGAAGCTTACTTATATTTTTTATTTTCAACTTTTTGTGCTATCTTTGTGATTGAATCAAAAATTCGATTACAACATGACCTTTACCGAACAATGCAATAAGATATTCGACGACTGCGTGGCAGCATATCACGTGGCCGATGATATAGATGCACTGGTGGCCAATCCTTATGCGGCCGGCACGGCTGAGCATACACTTTGGGCCAAGAATCTCATCGATGCCCGGCAGTGGCACATGGAGGACGTGATACGCGATCCGGCTATCGACTTGGCGGCTGCGCTGGAACTGAAGCGCCGCATAGACCGCTCGAATCAGGAACGCACCGACATGGTGGAAGAAATCGACGAGCAGCTTCGCGCCAAGTATGCCGACGTGGTGGCGGCGCCCGATGCAACCATCAATACCGAAACTCCCGCATGGGCCATCGACCGACTGTCGATTCTGGCTCTCAAGATATATCACATGGCCGCCGAGGTGGCCCGCACCGACGCCGCGCCCGACCACAAGGCCCGCTGCGCCGCCAAGCTCGATGTGCTGCTGCAGCAGCGCACCGACCTGTCGCAGGCCATCGATACCCTGCTCGACGATATTGCCGCCGGACGCAAGTACATGAAGGTGTACAAGCAGATGAAAATGTATAACGACAAAGACACCAATCCGGTGCTCTATGGCGCAAAATAACCGGGGCAACGACAGCGGATTTATATCGGTGATGCTCGCCCGATTCTCGGCAATAGGCGACGTGGCCATGACCGTACCGGTGGTGTACAGCGCGTGTCGCTGTTTTCCGGACATACGGTTTGTGATGGTTACACGAGAGTCGATGGCAGGCATATTTGTCAATGCGCCCTCCAACCTTGTGGTGGTGGGCGTGAATCTCAACGACTACCCCGGCCCCAAAGGCATGTACAGGCTTGTGGCCGAGATGTGCTGCCGCTACGACGTCGATGCCTTTATAGACCTGCACGACGTGATACGCACGCGGCTCATGGGCTGGTTTTGCAGGCTGAGGGGCATCAAGGTGTCGCGCATCAACAAGGGCCGGGAGGCCAAGCGGGCACTGACCCGGCGCCGCAACAAGGTGATGTTGCCGCTGGTGTCGCAGCGCGCGCGCTACAGGGAGGCCTTCCATCGCGCAGGGTTGCCGGTGGAGTCGCGGTTTGACGGCTTGTTTGGCGGTCGCGGCAAGGCCAATCCGGCAATTTTCTCGGCCATCACGCCCCCCAAGGCCCAAGGCGAGCGCTGGGTGGGGATAGCCCCCTTTGCGGCCCACAGCGGCAAGGTATACCCGCCCGAGCAGATGCACAGAGTGGTGCAGATGCTTGCCGCCGAGGAGGGTATGAAAATATTTTTGATAGGCGGCGGAGCCGACAGGGCCGTGATGGAGCCGTGGGCCGCCGAGAGCAGCAACACAGTGTGCATGGCCGGCAAGAAATATGGCTTCTCGGTGGAGCTTGCGCTGTTTAACCACATGGACGCCATAGTGACCATGGATTCGGCCAACATGCACCTCGCCGCCATAGCGGGGGCACCCACCGTGAGCGTGTGGGGCGCGACGCATCCGTATTGCGGATTCAGCGGCTGGCACCAGAACGAAAACGACATGGTACAACTGCCCATGACTTGCAGGCCGTGCTCGGTGTTTGGCGACAAGCCGTGTCACCGCGGCGACTATCTGTGCCTGAGCGCAATTAAGCCCGAAATGGTGTATAATAAGGTAATGGAAAAGATAAATGTCTGACAACGAATTTGATATAAGAAACAACAATGCCGATGGCGACTTTGAGCGCGCGTTGCGTCCGGGGCGTTTTGAGGCATTCAGCGGCCAGGACAAAATCGTGGAAAATCTGCGTATATTCGTGGCCGCAGCCCGTATGCGCGGGGAGGCCCTCGACCACCTGTTGCTCTACGGCCCCCCGGGTCTGGGCAAGACCACGCTGGCCGGAATCATAGCCAACGAGCTGGGTGTGGGGTTTAAGGTGACCTCGGGCCCCGTGCTCGACAAGCCCGGCGACCTGGCCGGCATACTCACGTCGCTCGAAGAAAACGATGTGCTCTTTATCGACGAAATACATCGCCTGAGCCGCGTGGTGGAGGAGTATCTCTACTCGGCAATGGAGGACTACCGCATTGACATAATGATAGATAAGGGCCCCGGAGCGCGGTCGGTGCAACTGTCGCTCAGTCCGTTTACGCTGGTGGGCGCCACCACTCGCAGCGGGCTGCTGACATCGCCCCTGCGAGCCCGATTTGGCATAAACTGCCATCTGGAATATTATGACCACGACGTGTTGCGCCGCATTATACAGCGCAGTGCATCATTGCTCAAGGTGCGGTGCTCGTCGGAGGCCGCGGGCGAGATAGCGATGCGCTCGCGAGGTACACCCCGTATTGCCAATGCGCTGCTGCGCCGCGTGCGCGACTTTGCACAGGTGAAGGGCACAGGCGAAATCGACCTCGAAATCACCCGCTTTGCCCTCGAAGCACTGAATATTGACAAATACGGCCTTGATCAAACTGACAATAAGATACTTAACACGATTATCACGAAATTTCGCGGCGGCCCCGTGGGATTGTCGACCATTGCAACCGCGCTGGGCGAGGACCCCGGCACGGTGGAAGAAGTTTATGAGCCGTATCTCATCAAAGAGGGCTTCCTGAAGCGCACACCCCGCGGGCGCGAAGTGACCCCCCTGGCCTTTGAGCATTTAGGAGCCAAACGTCCCGGAATTGATATGGGATTGTTTGGGATGTAAATGTGAGATACAGGGCGTCAGCCCTAATCTGCCCCTTGGGGCAGACAATATTGTAGCCTTGGGTAAGCACCGCGTAGCGTGTGCGCAACCCAAGGATTTGGAGAGTAGTGAGAAAGAGCCGCGCGTAGCCGGCTAATATGGCAACTAAAAAATGTAATGGCAAATACATATACAAAAATTAATCTACATTTAATATTTGCAGTCAAAGGACGAGAATCTCGGATTCCTCCATTTTTCCAACCACAATTGCATTATTATTTGAGTGGAATAGTTAAAAATATGGGGCATATACCCATTTGTATTGGTGGTATAGACAATCATGTGCATTTATTAGTAGAATTTAGCCCTGCGCAGTCAATTGCTGATTTTGTTAGAGAATTAAAGATTGCTTCGACAAAATTTATAAATGCACAAACTTGGTCTATGCGCAAGTTTGGTTGGCAGAGAGGCTATTCGGTGTTTTCCTATGCTCCGTCGCAGGTTGAAGCAGTGGCTTCATATATAAGAAATCAATATAATCATCACAAAGGGCGAACGTTGATAGAAGAATTACGAGATGTTTATGAAAAATTTGGAGTTGAATATGATGAGAAATATATATTTGAAGAGTGAGTGCGCCGGCTACGCGCGGCGGAGATACTTGTAGCCTAAATTACCTATGGTTGCGCACGCGCTACGCGGTGCTTACCATAGGCTACAATCTTGTCTGCCCCAAGGGGCAGATTAGGGCTGACGCCCTACGATTAACTATTCAATATAATCATTACAGAGGGCGAACGTTGATAGAAGAATTACGAGATGTTTATGAAAAATTTGGAGTTGAATATGATGAAAAATATATATTTGAAGAGTGAGTGCGCTGGCTACGCGGTGCTTACCATAGGCTACGATCTTGTCTGCCCCAGGGGGCAGATTAGGGCTGACGCCCTGGATGTTCATGACTAATCATTAACGCAAACCATAAACTTAAAACTATAATATGTCTGGAATGAAATCGTTGGCCAAGGATACGGCTGTGTATGGGGTGAGCTCGATTGTGGGGCGATTCCTCAACTGGTGCCTTGTGCCGCTATATACAATATGCTTTGCAGCAACCGAATACGGCGTGGTTACGCTGATGTATTCGGTGGTGGCAGTGGCTCTGCTCGTGCTTACCTACGGCATGGAGACAGGTTTTTTCCGCTTTGCCAATCACGACCGTTGGGACGACCCGATGGAGGTGTATTCCACGGCGCTCATATCAGTGGGCACCACGTCGTGCATCTTTGCCCTTGCCGTGACGGCCTTTGCAGGCACTGTGGCAGGCTGGATGGAATGTGCCCAGCATCCTTCGTATGTCGTCATGATGGCAGTGTGTGTGGCTGCAGATGCATTTTTGGCGTTGCCGTTCAGTTACTTGCGTTATCGCAAGCGTGCGGTGAGATTTGCCGTCGTCCGACTCGTCAATATAGGAGTGAACATTGCGCTCAACCTCTTTTTCATACTCATGTGCCCGTGGCTCATGCGTGTGGCTCCGGCTACGGTCGACTGGTTTTATGTGGCCGACTTTGGCATTGGCTACATATTCCTGGCCAATCTGATAGCTACGGTGGTCAACTTTGTGATGCTCGTGCCCGAGTTGCGCGGATTTGCCTGGAAGTTCAACACCAAACTGCTCGGCGAGATGCTGCGCTACTCGCTGCCGCTGCTGGTGCTGGGTGTGGCCGGCGTGATGAACCAAACCATCGACAAAATACTCTATCCGAGCCTCGCGCCCGGCGATGCCATGCAGGGCCTCGGCATATATGGCGCGACATACAAGATTGCCATCATAATGGTGATGTTTATACAGGCGTTTCGCTTTGCCTATGAGCCGTTTATCTTTTCGAAGGACAAGAAATCGGACAACCCGGCCGTGCGCATGCGCACGTACAGCGACGCCATGAAATACTTTGTGCTCTTTGCTCTGCTCATTTTCATGGGCGTTATGTTCTATCTCGACATAATAAAATACCTCATCTCGCCGCGTTATTTCAGCGGACTGGCCGTGGTGCCCATCGTGATGTGTGCCGAGCTGTGCTATGGGGTGTTTTTTAACCTCTCGGTGTGGTACAAGCTCACCGACAAGACAATATGGGGGGCGTGGTTCTCGCTCTTTGGGCTTGCTATCACCGTGGGGCTCAATGTGTTGCTCGTGCCCCGCATGGGCTATATGGGCTGTGCCTGGGCGGCGCTTGCATCTTATGGCGCAATGATGGTGGCGAGCTATGTGATAGGGCGCGACAAGTATCCCATCGACTATCGTGTGGGCCGACTGCTGTCGTACACTGCGCTCACGGCTGTGCTCTATATCCTCGGTATGTATGTGCTCATAACACCTTGGGCAATACTTAATTATGCCATACGTTTCGGACTGCTGGCGGTGTTTGTGGCCGTGATAGCCCGTCGCGAAGGCATACCTATGCCAGATAAGTTAAAACGCCTCGTAAAGATATGAAAATCACGCTGATAAACCACAGTGACACTCAGGGCGGAGCATCGGTGGTGACATATCGCCTGATGGAGGCTCTCAGGGCCTTGGGACACGATGCCCGAATGCTCGTGGCCGGCAAAAACGGCTCGTCGCCCTACGTGACCCAGGCCTGCGGCAAGTGGCGCGCGTCTGTGCCATTTGTGGCTGAACATCTGCGTATTATGGCTGGAAACGGCATGTCGAAGCGCGACCTGTTCAAAGCGTCGATTGCCACCGACGGACTGCCACTGAGCAAGCATCCGCTGGTGCGCGAGGCCGATGCTGTGATACTCAACTGGGTGAACCAAGGAATGTTGTCGCTCAAGGAAATAGTCCGTATCGCCAAGGCAAAACCGGTGCTCTGGACCATGCACGATATGTGGAACATGACCGGCGTGTGTCACCACGCAGGCGAGTGCGGAGCCTTCATAGAGCGATGCTCCAACTGTCATCTGCTCAATGGCTCGGCAAGTGGCAACGACCTTAGCACCAAGACATTCGACCGCAAAGCGAGTCTTTATGCCTCTGCCCCGATGACCTTCGTGGCCGTGAGCAACTGGCTGGCCTCGCGCGCCCGCGCAAGCCGGCTGCTCTGCGACCAGCGCGTGGAGGTGATACACAACGCATTTCCGGTGGAGCGCTACGCCGCCGCTCCGCTGTACTCGCGAGCCGACCTCGGACTGCCCGAGGGGCGCAAGCTGATAGTGTTCTGCGCCGCCCGAATCGACGACCCCATCAAGAATCTGCCCCTTGCCGTAGAGGGGCTCAATGCCCTCGCCGATACACACGGCAATGAGGCCACAGCCGTATTTGTGGGGGGGAAGCGCAGCCCCGATGCCCTCGACGGTCTCAGGTTGCCCTACGTGCACCTCGGACCTGTGAGTGAGGGGGCCAAGATACACTCGCTTATGAGCCATGCCACGGCGGTGCTGTCGACGTCGCACTTCGAGTCGCTACCCACAGTGCTCATTGAGGCTCAGGCGGCCGGCGCTACGCCCGTGGGCTTGACTCACGACGGCCGTGCCGATATTATAACTGACGGAGTATCAGGTTATAGCATAGCGGCCCCCGAGCCGCAGGCAGTGGCGCATGCTCTTGCAAAGGCTCTCAATCATCCCATCGCGGCGGCATCGCTGCGCAAGTCGACAGAGCGATTCTCAGTGGCCACCGTGGCCCGACAATATGAAGAATTGATAAAAAATATCATCAAATAACAGACCATATACGAAAATTTTGTAAATTTGTTTGTTAATCATAAAAAAACGAATCCATGAGCGAAGAACTAAACGTGTCACACCCGGAGAATCACTCCGACTTTCCGGGACTCTGCGTCAATAGCGGCGTGGCCCAGCCACCGTCGGTCAATCCCTACCTGCAACGTGGGCGTAGGCGCAAACCCATACCCGAAGCATCCGAGCTCGTGGAGGGTATACTCAAGGGCGATGTGACCATGCTGTCGCGAGCCGTGACGCTGGTAGAATCGACTGCTGCCGAGCACTATGCACGCGCACAGGAAGTCATAGAAAAGTGTCTGCCTCACTCGGGCAATTCGCGACGCATAGGCCTCACCGGTGTGCCGGGAGCAGGTAAGTCGACATCTATCGATGTGTTTGGTCTCCATGTGCTACGCGAGCCCGGCGCGCGCCTTGCAGTGCTTGCTATCGACCCATCGAGCGAGCGCACCAAGGGCTCGATTCTCGGCGACAAGACGCGCATGGAAAAACTGTCGGTGCATCCCGAGGCTTTCATTCGCCCCAGCCCCTCGGCAGGCAGTCTGGGTGGTGTTGCACGCAAGACCCGTGAAACAATAGTGCTCTGTGAGGCAGCTGGTTACAATAATATATTCGTCGAAACCGTGGGGGTGGGGCAGAGCGAAACAGCCGTGCACTCGATGGTCGACTTCTTCCTGCTCATCCAGGTGGCCGGTACCGGCGACGAGTTGCAGGGTATAAAGCGCGGCATCATGGAGATGGCCGACGGCATTGTGATAAACAAGGCCGACGGCGACAATATACCTCGCACCCAACTGGCTCAGGCACAGTTTCGCAGCGCACTTCAGCTCTTTCCGCCCACGCCCTCGGGCTGGAAACCCGAAGTGCTCACATATTCGGGCTATTTCGAGCTCGGCATACCCGAAGTGTGGGACATGATCGACCGCTATTTCGAATATGTAAAAGGCAATGGTTACTTCGACCTGAAGCGCCGTCAGCAAGCACGTTACTGGATGTACGAAACCATCGACGAACAGTTGCGCTCGAGCTTCTACAACGACCCTCAGATAGCCGCCATGCTCACCAACCTCGACCGCGATGTGGAGAGCAACCGTCGCAGCTCGTTTACGGCTGCCAAGCAAGTACTTGATTTTTACTTCAAAACGCTCAAATAAATGCGAATTTTGGGAATAATATTTTTTGCCGCCCTTGCAGCCAGTCTCGGACTGGGTCTGTGTTCGGCCAAGAAGGGCGAACTTCTTGATTTTGAAACAAAGCAGCACGATTTCGGTACCGTATCGGCCAGCGCCGACCCCGTGGTGGTGGAATATAAATTTTCGAACACCGATGCAGAGCCGGTGGCCGTGCTGTCGGTGAGCACCGGTTGTGGCTGTACCCGCCCCGACTATCCTGTGCGCCCCATCGAGCCCGGTGGCAACGGCACAATAAAAATAACCTTCCTGCCTAAGGGGCAAGAAGGCAGTGTGTCCAAAAATATAATCGTGCGCTATCGCGGAGCCAAGGCCAAGGCATCCAAGCGCATCACCCTGCGTCTGCGCGGTACGGTTACACCCTAACATGATGAAATACAGTTTTTTGATAGCCGCCACCGCGTGTCTCGGCATCTGTGCTTCGGCATGGGCCGAGCAACCCAAGGTGGTGGCCCACCGCGGCCACTGGACAGCTCCGGGGGCGGCACAAAACTCCATAGCCTCGCTCGTAAAAGCCGACTCCATAGGATGTTATGCGTCGGAGTTTGACGTGTGGCTCACAGCCGACTCGGTGCTGGTGGTCAACCACGACGCCACCACTCCTTCGGGTGTTAAAATAGAGACAGCTCAGTCGGGCGATGTGCTTGCCGACCGCCTGAGCAACGGCGAGCCATTGCCCACCCTGCGCAGTTACCTTGAAGCCGCTGCGCGTCTGCCCAGGCTGCGCCTTGTGCTTGAGCTCAAAGAGCACAACGACCGCGCCCACGAGCGCGAGGCCGCACGTCGCGCCGTGGCCATGGTGGAGGAACTCGGACTCGCGCCACGCACCGACTACATTACTTTCTCGAGCGACGCTTTCAAGGAGTTTATCAAGCTTGCTCCAAATGCGCAAGTATACTATCTGACAAGCGAATACATACCCGAACAGATAGCTCACATGCGAGGTGCGGGGCCCGACTATCACTTCAGCGCGTTCAAGAAACACCCCGACTGGATAGAGCGCAGCCACGCCCTGGGCCAGAAGGTCAACGCATGGACGGTAAACAAGCCCGAGGATATGCAATGGTGCATAGACCACGGAGTGGACTTCATCACCACCAACGACCCCGAGCTATTGCTGAAGATGCTGCAGTAACAATAACGCCCCGTTACACAATAATAAGTGTGATAGGGCGTTATTTTATGTATGAACCGACTACGATTATCATATTTTTACATACTAAGCTTTGTGCTCGTTGCTGTAGGGTTGCAGGGCTGTATAGAAGACGGATTTTCCACTTCGTCGTCCGACCGACTTACGTTTTCGGTCGACACACTCGATATGGGAACTTTCTTCACAGAAGATGTGTCGACAACGCATCGGTTTACAGTCTACAATCGCAGTAACAAGTCACTGAACATTGGCAATATACATCTCGACGGACCAAATGCCGGGCTGTTCAGGCTCAATGTCGACGGATTTTCGGGTACTGACTTTACCGACGTTGAAATACGTGCCAACGACTCCATATTCATACTCGTTTCGACCACCCTGCCGCCCAACGGGGTTGACGAGGACATCGATGTGTTTTCGGCAATAAAATTCCTGACCAACGGTGTGGAATCGACTGTAACACTGAAAGCTACGGGCCGCGATGTGGAGCGTGCGCGAGGCTGGACACTCAGCGGCGACGTTACATTTTCGGGTACCAAGCCCTATCAGATATTCGACTCGCTTGTTGTGGCCCGCGGGGCGACGCTCACCCTCCCCGCCGGTGCTCGTCTCTACTTCCACGACGGCGCCCGCATGGTGGTGCATGGCCGTCTCGAGGCCCATGGCGACACCGGTCGCGAGGTTATACTTTCGGGCGACCGCACGGGATTTGTGGCCGGCGACATTTCTTTCGACATCATGTCGCGCCAGTGGCAGGGCCTGCAGTTTACCACCGGATCGCATGGCGCAATGCTGCGCAATACTCAGATTTACAACACTGTAGACGGCGTGGCAATAGACAGCGTGCCCGAGACCGACTTTACAATGATCAACTGTGTGCTGCGCAACTCAGGCAATACAGCCCTGCGAGTGCGACACGCCAACCTACGCGCATACGGGTGCGAACTGGCCGAGGCTCCCAACGGCATACTCCTGCTCGACGGTGGCAGCCATGTGCTAAACCATTGTACACTCGCCAATTACTACCTGTTTACGGCCATTTCGGCACCGTTGCTGCAATTTGCCACCGATGCCGAAGAACGCCCCACACCCGCCGCACTCATCCAAAACTGCATACTCTACGGGCTCGGAAGCGACCTGCCCAAGATGAATTTTGCGGAGTCGGGCATTCGTTTTGAGCGCTGTCTGTTCAAGAGTCAAGGAGCTGACGACGAGCAATTTATAGAGTGTCTGTGGGACCGAGACCCGCTCTATTACACCGTGCGCAACAAATACTACTTCGACTATCGTCTGCGCCCAGAGTCACCGGCAATAGCCGCCGGCCGAGCCGACCTCACCGCACCCGAATCGGCCACCGACCGCTACGGCCTGGCACGAGGCGCCACCCCCGACCTCGGGGCATACGTTTATACCCAACCCGAAGAGGACCGAAAATGAAACTCAAACACCTGATATTAATATTATTGGCCATCATGTCGTGGGGTGGAGCTCAGGCAGCGCGCCGACTCAACGACAAGATTGAAAATCGCCCCTATACCGACCTGCGTACGTGGCACTTAGGCTTCTCGATAGGCTCGCAGGCACAGGGCCTGCGGTTTGCCCACAACGGCTTCGTGACCCCCGACGGCGAGCAGTGGCGCGTGGAGCAGGTCAACTATCAGCCCGGTTTCTCGGTGAGCGGTCTGGCCGCTCTGAGGCTTAATACCTACTTCTCGCTGAGATTTGCCCCCGGTATGATGTTTGGCAGTCGCGACCTGCGCTTCCTCGACCTCACCAACGGCACCGAAAACCGTCAGAACCTCAAGACAACCTACGTGTGTCTGCCAGTCGACCTCAAATTTGCCTCGCAGCGAGCCGGAAATTCGCGGCCTTACATCAGCGCAGGGCTCATGCCGGCCTTTGACGTGACCAAAAAGCGACACGAGCTCATCAAGCTCACTTCCAACGACCTCTTTGTCACCATGGCACTCGGATGCGACTTCTATCTGCCTTATTTCAAGCTAATTCCCGAGGTTAAATTCTGTTTCGGCCTCACCGATGCCCTGCAGCACGACCGACCCGAATTTGCCGACGACCCCCAGCGCTACAAATACACCCAGTCCATAGGCCGCGCCAGCTCCAAGATGGTGTGCCTCACCTTTTACTTCGAATGATGAAACTCCTACGCCTACTGATAGCCATTGCGTTGCTGTTGCCACTGGCGGCACAGGCGCAGACCGACCCCCAGCTGTCGCAATACTATGTGGTGCCCACCGCATTCAACCCCGCCGCCTCGGGCCTTGGGGGCGACTATCTGCATGTAGCCGCCGATGGACGCCTGCAGTGGGTGGGCATCGAGGGCGCACCCGTTACCTTCACAGGAGCCGGACACATGCCCGTTAAGTTCCTGGGCAAGCGATTGGCCGTGGGTGCATTGCTGCGCCAGGAGAGCATAGGCCTGTACAAGTCGATGAACGTTGCTGCCCAGGGCGGCTACACTCTCGTGAAGTGGGGCGGCCAGCTCACAGCCGCAGTTCAGGCCGGCCTCTACGACCAGCGTTACGACGGCACAAAGGTGATACTGCCCGAGGGCGACGACTACCACCAGGGCAACGACCCGGCCATTCCCACCAACGAGCTCCATGGCTCGGCCCTCGACCTTGCGGCAGGCATCTATTGGAGCCATCCCAAGTGGTATGCGGGCCTTTCGGCCACCCATCTCACATCGCCCACAATCAAGATGGGCGGCGAAAATTCGGGCACTGCCGGAAGCGCCACCGAGTCGCTCTACGAATTTACTGCCCCGCGCACGCTTTATTTTACAGCCGGATGCAATATTCCGCTGAAAAACACGTTATTTGAACTGATGCCATCGGTAATTGCGCAGACCGATTTCACCAACCTGTCCACTCAGGTTACAGCCGTGGCCCGCTACCGGAAATTCCTGAGTTTCGGCCTCGGATACCGCTATGACGACGCTGTGATAGTGACCATAGGCGCCGATGTAAAAGACTTCTTTGTGGGCTATAGTTTCGACTATGCCACCTCGTCCATACACTCGGCCTCGGGCGGCAGCCACGAAATTGCAGTGGGCTACAAGATGAAAATCGATCTCGGCGACAAAAACCGTCACCGGCACAAAAGCATAAGATTCATGTAATATAGACCAGCTATGACTCATAAATTCAACATATTGCATATTGCACCGGTTGTGGCCGCCATGGTGGTTGCAGCCGTGGCGTTTGTGGCCTGCGCGCCCGGACCGCGTACAGCGGCCGGCGGCGAAGTGACCGGCGTGGGCGGCTCCTCGTTTGCCGAGCCCACCCCCTACGGCATGGTGCTCGTGGACCGCGGCTCGATGAAGGTGGGCGTGTCCAAGCCCGACTCGGCCTGGAACCTTACCGCCGACGCCCGCGGCATAAGCGTAGACGGATTCTGGATGGACGAGACCGAAACCACCAACGGCAAGTACAAACAGTTTGTGCACTGGGTGCGCGACTCCATCATCCGCGAACGCCTCGCCGACCCTGCCTACGGCGGCAACGAAGACTTCAAAATCGAAGAAGACCGTCAGGGCAATCCCGTCAAGCCCCACCTCAACTGGGCCAAGCCCATACCCTGGCGCAATCCCAGCGAGGACGAAGCCCGTGCCATTGCCAGCGTGTATCGCACCAACCCCATCACAGGTGTCAAGGAACTCGACGGCACTCAGCTCAACTATCGCTACGAAATATACAACCATACCGAGGCCGCGCGTCGTCGCAATCGCCTCGACCCCACACGTCGCGATCTCAACACCGACCGCCCCGTGGCCACCGAACTGCCCATGATATCGAAGGATACGGCCTACGTGAACGAGGACGGACAGATAATACGCGAAGTGATAAACCGTGCCCTTACAGGCGACTACGACTTTGTCAATACCTACATCGTCAACATCTATCCCGACACGACCGCGTGGGTAAACGACTTTGAAAACGCCTACAACGAGCCTTATGTGCGCATGTACTTCTCGCACGGCGGCTATACCGACTACCCCGTGGTGGGTGTGAGCTGGGAGCAGGCCAATGCCTATGCCAACTGGCGCACAGACTTCCTGCGCCGCGCCCTGGGCAAGGACGGCGTGTATGTGGAGCCCTACCGTCTGCCCACCGAGGCCGAATGGGAATACGCAGCACGCGCCGGTGTGTCCGATAACCAATATCCCTGGGAGGGCGACCTCGCGCTGAGCGACGACAAGGGTTGTTTCTATGCCAACTTCAAGCCCGGTGAAGGCAACTTTGTGCGCGACGGCCATATAATCGCCTCGCGCGTAGGTACATACGCCCCCAACGACTTTGGGCTCTACGATATGGCCGGCAACGTGAGCGAATGGACGTCGACAGCCTATACCGAAGGCCTCAACCGCCTCACCTCCGACCTCAACCCCGAATACCGATACAACGCGGCCCCCGACGATCCCTACAAGCTCAAGCGCAAAATAGTGCGCGGCGGCTCGTGGAAGGACGTGGCCCATAACATACGCTCCGACCTGCGCATGTGGGAGTATCAGAACGAACAACGTTCCTATATCGGTTTCCGCTGTGTGCGCACCCAGATCGGATTTGCCCGAGGCAACAAACTAAAGACCAACAAGAAGTAAATCATCACATCTCATACCATTTTAATTGCAATGGGAAAAGCTCAGTCATACCCCCGCGGCATCCTCGCTATGATTTCAGGCGACAAAGGCCAGCGTTTCTTTAACTTCGCCTACTCCATAGGCGCCGCAATCGTAATCTGGGGCGCCCTGTTCAAGATACTTCACCTCCCCGGCGGCAACGCGCTGCTGTCGATAGGCATGGGTACCGAAGTGCTGATGTTTGTGCTCACAGCCTTCGACCGCCCCGCCAAGACGTATAATTGGGAAAATGTGTTTCCGGCCCTTACCGACCCCGATGCCGAGCCTGTCGACATGAGCCAGGCCATGAACGGTGGCGGCCAGGGTGGTGTGATGGTTGAAGGCGGCGGCACAGTGGTGCTTTCGGCTACCAGTGCCGAATCTGTGGCCCACACACCGGCTGTCACCGATGTGCAGAGCCCCGTGGCGGCGCAGATGGATTCGCTTGCCACCGACCTCGAAGCTCTCCACAATACCACTCGCACACTCAACGAGGCCAGCGAGACACTGAGCCGCAACATCAATTCGCTCAATACCCTCTACGAGCTCCAGCTCCGCGCCGTTACAGCCCAGCTGCACAGCCTCGACAATGCCTCGCAGGGCATATCGACCATCACCGACTCCTATACACGCACAGCCAATCAGGCACTTGCATGCAGTGTAGAAACCGAAAAGATGGCCCGCAACATAGCGGCCCTCAATGCTATCTACGCACGTATGCTCAGCGCCATGGAGCCTCAGCAACCCGCTCAACCCTCTAACAACGGCATCGCATAATGGCAGCAGGCAGCAACAAACTATCGCCCCGCCAGAAGATGATAAACCTCATGTATATCGTCCTCACGGCAATGCTCGCACTCAACGTGTCGAGCGACGTGCTCGACGGCTTTACGCAGGTGCATCAGGGGCTCGACCGCTCCAATGTCAACGTGGCCACCCGCAACTCGGCCATATTCTCGCACATTCGCGCCTTTGCCGCCCAAAACCCCGACAAGGGTGCCCAGTGGCTCGACAAGGCAACGCTTGTGCGCTCGGCCACCGACTCGCTTCTCACCGTAATTGACTCGCTCAAATACACTATTGTTCGCAAGGCCGACGGCCCTCAGGGCAACCCCAACGACATTCAGAGCCGCGACGACCTCGAAGCCGCCGCCGTCGTAATGCTCAATCCCGCCAAGCCTCTTGGCTCGCAGTTGCGCCTCGACGTGGACCACTACCGCGACTTCATAGCCGGATTTATCCCCGACTCGACCAAGCGCGCCAACCTGGCCGACATTCTGAGCACCGCCCCCATCCTGCGCCGAGGCACACTTACCCCGCGCAAGTGGGAAGAAGCCAAGTTTGAACAGCAGCCCGTGGTGGCCGCCATCACCCTGCTTACCAAGCTGCAGAACGACATACTCTATGCCGAGGGTGAGGCTCTCAACACCCTCTACGCTCAGATCGACGCAGGCGATACCCGCGTCAATCAGCTGGCCGCTCACGTGCTGCCCCAGTCGCGCACCGTGATGCGCGGCACTCCCTACACGGCACAGATACTTCTTGCCGCAGTCGACACAACGGCTCGACCCACCATCATCATTGCAGGTAGACAGTTGCCCGAAGGCCAGAATACTTACACAGTGACCCCCGGGGCCACGGGCACCTTCACCTACGAAGGTTTTCTCTCCGTGCCCCACGACGACGGCACCACCTCGCGCCACCCCTTCAAGTCCGAGTACACCGTCATCGAGCCCACAGCAACCGTGTCGGCCACAATGATGAACGTGCTCTATGCCGGTATTGACAACCCTATCTCCATCTCCGTGCCCGGCGTGCCCACATCGGCCATCCAGGCCACCATCTCGGGCGGCACACTCTCGCGCAGCGGCGACAAGTGGGTGGCCCGCGTGGGCGGCGGCAAGGAGGCTGTAATCACAGTGTCGGCCACGGTCGACGGCCGCACCGTGCCAATGGCATCCACCCCCTTCCGTGTGCGCAAGTTGCCCGATCCCACGCCCTTTATCACCGTGGCCACAGCCGACGGTGGCACCGACTCCTACAAGGGCTCGAAACCCATTTCAAAAGCCCTGCTGCTCAAGGCCGACGGTCTCGAAGCTGCCATCGACGACGGACTTCTCAACACCCCCTTCCGAGTGCAGTCGTTCGAAACCGTATTCTTCGACGGCATGGGCAATGCCATGCCCGAAACCGCCCAGGGCTCTTCCTTCACCCAGCGCCAGCGTCAGGCAATACAGCGCCTGCAGCGCGGCAAACGCTTCTACATAACCCGCATCACCGCCACCGGACCCGACGGCACCACACGCACGCTGTCGCCCATGGAAGTTATTATCAATTAGAGCTATGAAATTGAACAGATATATAATGGCAATACTTTGCGCGGCCGCAGTGTCGTCGCAGGCCGCCGTTGCACAGTCGTCGTCCACGGCCACCATGCGTCGCGGCGGAGCCAAGTCGCGCACCGAGGCCAAGACCGAGATTTCGCCCCGCATGGAGCAGCATTTCTCCACATCCGATCCGCTCGCGGCAACACTCTCCGACGCCGACCTCCAATATGTGCGTGTCATATATCGCGACCTCGACCTCACCCGCGACGAGAATGCCGTGCTATACTTTCCCGAGCAGATTACCGACGGCAACGAAAACCTGTTCCGCATCATCATGCGCCTCCTCGCTTCGGGTCAGCTCAAGGCCTATGAATACCTTGACGGACGCGAAATATTCTCGCCCGAATACGAGACCAAAGTAAAGGATGTGCTCGACCGCTTCTACATATCCTACAACCCCGCCAAGGGAAGCACCGAGAAGAATCCCAAATTTACAATCGACGAAGCCGACGTGCCCTCCAACGAGGTACTCACTTATTATATCATTGAACGCTGGGTATACGACACCCGCTACAATCGTCTGCGTCCCACTGTAGAGGCCCTGTGCCCCGTGCTGCACCGCAGCGGCGACTTTGGCGGCGACGCTGTGCGCTATCCCATGTTCTGGATTAAATACGGTGACATACGTCCATGGCTCAAGTCGCAGCCCGTATTCCTCTCCGACCACAACAATCTGCCCACCTCGACCTACGACGACTATTTCATAAATACATCCTACAAAGGCGATATTTACAAGACCCGCAACCTGCGCAACCGCTCGCTCATGCAGCAGTTTCCCGACCCCGACGACCGTCGCCGCGCACAGGACTCCATCCAGGCTTCGCTCGATAACTTTGAACAGCGCCTCTGGACTCCTACCCGCGAGGAACTCCTTGCCAAGCGCCAAAGACAAGACTCAATAGCCGCTGCATCCGACACCACAGCCAGTGTCCAGGCTTCGGCCAAGCCTGCGCGCTCCACAAGGTCCTCAGCGCGAAGCAACCGCACCTCGGTCAAGAAAAAGAGCGAGCCCAAGACCATAAAGGAATCATCGGCATCACGCTCGTCATCGGCCACAAGGTCGGTGCGACGCCGCAAGTAAAAATATGAATATATCAGACAAGCCTGACCAGTCGGGCTTGTCTGATTTGTAAGGTAATCATCATGATAGACGAAATACTCCGCCATAACGAAGAATTTGTGGCTTCCCGAGGCTACGAAGCTTTTGCCACCGACAAATATCCCGACAAGCGCATTGCAATAGTGACCTGTATGGACACGCGTCTCATACACATGCTTCCGGCAGCTTTGGGCATAAAAAACGGCGATGTGAAGATGATAAAAAACGCCGGTGGCACCATAACAAATCCATTTGACTCAACGGTGCGCTCGCTCCTGGTGGCAATCTATGAACTTGGAGTAAACGAAGTTATGATTATAGGCCACACCGAATGCGGTGTGCAGGGTATGAATGCCGACGATATGCTGCGCCACATGCGGGAGCGCGGCATAGACGAAGAGCACATAAGCCTCATGCGCCACTGCGGCATAGACCTCGACAGCTGGCTTCACGGCTTTGACGATACTGAAAGCGCCGTACTCGAAACCGTGGACCTCGTGCGCAACCACCCCCTCGTGCCCAAGGATATAAGCGTGCGCGGATTCGTAATCGACTCCGTTACAGGCAAGCTGACAGCAATATAATCAAAACTAAAATAAAATATGGCTCGAACGCTGATTATACGGTGTTCGAGTCATTATTTTTTGGGGGTTGCAAAAGATAACCGGGGTGTGGTAAGGCGATTCGTGCCTTTTTTTACACTTGATATTCCAAGCAATAATGAGATTTTGCGCTTGAAAACACTTTGAGGCTCTGAGCACGCCCATTTGTATATCAAAACGGGAATGGTCATGGCACTCACAATTGAAAGGAGAGTATGCCAGCCCCAGTGCATTTCGACAAAATGATGAAGCACCTGTTGGGCCGATACATTGCAGAACCATGAGAGAAGGAAAATAGTATAGCTGCTACCTATCCACCATTCCATAAACTTTCTTCTTTTCATACCGAGGAGTTTCGACAAAGCTACACACATGATTATTCCTGCGAGTGCTATTATCATGCTCCACCCAGCCCCTTGGGTGAAGTAAAACAATATGCCCCATAAAACAGCGCTTAAAACAAATGCCTGAAAAATATGTCTACCTCTGGTTTTCTTTTCAAGCAGTCCGATACTGGCACTCAATGCTCCGAGACTGAAGTAAACTCCCAATTCGAGGGTTTTATTAATTGCCATCCAGTCAGTTAATGAAAATTCAAATAAATGACACAGTGCTAAAAGCAGCGTTTCAACAGTCAATGCTACCGAGGGTCTCAATCTCAACTGTTTGCATACCAGAACAAACACATAAGTAAAAATCAGCAGGTTGAATGCTGACAATGTAAACCAATAATATGGAATAACGAGCTCATTGGTAGAGAATAAGCCCTTTACGAAAGATTCAACGGAAGGTGTAACAACATCGTCGGCAAACTGTGACATAAGACACCTTGGAAACCATATCAATGCTGATATGGCTAACGTCGGAAACAACAATCGCTTAAGTTTTGTGCTAATAAACCTTTTCATAGATGAAAGGCAGTAGGGGCGATGCCGATTTGTATAAACCAGCAGATAGCCTGATGCAAACATAAATGTTGGCATACGAAAGCTGAACAGGGCACGATTGAGCCATAGTTCGCTGAAAAAAGGATGGCTATGCAACGAGTGTCCCACTACCACCAGAAAGATGCTTATTATCTGGAGATAAGCAATCCATAACAGAAACTCCGATTCGGCTTTATTACTATGGTTCTTATACATAAAGAGAAACGGGGTTATTTAAATTCTATGAAGTCGGTGGTATCGGTTGGAGCGGCTGTGGTATCGGGATGGGCGGTGCGTGGCTGGGCGCCCTTGCGACGGAAGAGGCTGTCGAAGTCGCGGCGGAACACTACGCCCACGCCTTGAGTGGTGGCAGCGGTGCGCACGTAGTAGTTTTGGTCGTTGTATCGGTTGTAGGCGCGCAGTCGCCAAGAGCCTTTGGGGTTGAGGAGATATTCAATGTCGAAGTCGCCTATGAACTGGTTGTTGTTGAGTGCCTTGTCGCGATAACCGAAGTTGCCGTTGAAGAGGAGTCGGTTGTTGAGTAGTCGGCTCGAGAGGGCCACGTCGACTTCGACATCGGAGAAGTCGCCGCGGTCGCTGCGCAGGTTGGGCGCAATGCTCCAGTTGTCGCTTAGCTTGCCGAGGATGCTCGACAGTTGCGACGAGAGGGTGGATGAGGCCACGGAGAAGAGCTCGCTGCTGCCCTTGCCGGTAGAGGCCATATAGTCGGGGGTATAGAAACGGTTGAGGGCCAGGAGGTATATTATCTGGCGGTTCATCATCTCGTCGGTGGATATGATGGAGCGCACCTTGCGGTATGTGTCGGATGTGAGGGTGGGGAAGCGGAGGTCGAATGCGAGGTCGGGCTGGCGCATGTCGCCGCTCACTTTGAGCAGGGCCTGCACGGGAACATTGGTGCGATTGAGGTCTTTGTCCTGGCTGAACGATTCGTCGAGGTCGCTGAGGTTGGCATTGAGTTGGTATACGGCTTCGAGGTCGAGCTGGGCGGAGTAGGGGTCGCCACGGAATGTGATGGTACTGCCGGGGTTGATGGCGAAATCCTTGATGATAATGTCTTGCAGAGTAAAGTTGTAGTTGCCGCTGTCGAGGGTGTATTTGCCAAACATTTTGAGGTCGTTCTCAAAGGCGTTGTAGTACAGTCGGAGGTCGCCCGTGCCGTTGGCGCGAATGTTGTCGCCGCCCACGGGGTCCATGATGAGGTTGATGCGGGCCTGGGGGGTGATGTCGACACTGAGGTCCATAATGTAGTTGGAAGGCTGGTCCTGCGAGCTTTGTGCAGGGCGTTCGAGCACGCGCCGCACCGCCTCGGGGATGTCGACAGTGAACTGTTCTGATAGCTCGTCCTCAGAGTATTTTGTGGCGTCGTTGAATGTAATAAACGAGTATTGCTCGGCCTGGAGTCGGTCGGATAGTATGAACGTGAAAGTTGAGCCGGCGGCGGTGGCCATGTCTACGCCTATGGCTATTTCGCCGGGTTTGCCCACGATGGATACACCGCCGTTGCCGTAGATGGTGCCGTACCATGGCTGCTCGGTGGTGGGTGCGGTGACGTTGTAACTCAGGAAGTTGCGTGCGTCGGTGACACGGAAGTCGAAGCTTGGCGAGCGGAAACAGGTGTGTGTCAGAGTGCCGCTCAGCCTGGCGGTGTGGCCGCTTGTGTCGTGGAGGGTGATGTCGGGCAACTCTATGAGGCCGGGACGGATGTGGATGGAGTCGGTGGCGGTGTAATAGGTGTTGGTGAAGTTGATGCGCAGGCGTAGGTCTTCGGCGAGGATGTCGCCTTCCATGTCGATGTTGGAGAATGTGCCGTAGAGGCGTGCGTGGCCCGAGGCATAGCCGCTTATGTCGGAGGCAAATGCCTTCATGAACGCCTGCATGAACCCAACGCGGATGTGCTTGGCATCGAAGTGCAGGTCGAGGCTCTCGCGGGTGGGAAATATATTGCCGTATACGCGTGAGTGCTGTCCCTGGGGGTTTACGATGTCGGCATCGAGGTAGAACGACTGAGATTCGTTGTCCCAATGGGCCGAGAGGTCGCCGTCGCCGAGCACGCAGTAGTTGTAGCCTATGTTGTCCACATGGAGGCGGTCGGTGGTGAGTACCGGCACCTTGGACAGGGCTTGCGAGGCGGTAAAAGTGCCGGTGGCCTGGCCCACGAGCAGGGCGTTTTCGATTTCGAGGTTTTCAAAAATCGACACGAGATTGATTTTTGTGAGTTCGATGGTGGCAATGTCGTCGGGCGAGGCCGAGGCCACACCGTCGATAGCCACACGCTGGTCGCCCGATTGGAGTGCAAATCCGTCGATGTCGAGGCGGCCGGCACACCACTGCAGGTCGGACGGTGAAATCTGCCACACATCGTCGCCGAAAGTTATCTGTCCGGGATAAAGCTTGGTGTTGATACACAAATCGTTGTCGTCCTGGCGCGAGAGCTTTGTGAGGAAGCTAATCTTGCCGTTGAGGGGGATTTTGCGGTCTATATTCCAGTCGATTTTGGTATCGAAGCTATTGTTGGCGGCGTTGATGCCCATTGTGAGCGACATGGGCCCCTTCTTGGTGGGCATGTGGGTTGAGGCAAATAGATAGGCGCGGTCGGTGGCGCCGTCCATGCGAGCTTCAATTACAGTGGAGTCTATAATCTTGTCGCCCTTCTGCAGATAGGGTGCATTGACGGTAAGAGTGGCCAGCCCGCGCTGCGACTGCACGGTGCCTTTTATGTCGACGGGATGAAGCAGCTGTACGGGCAGGTGAAGGAATTGTGAGAGCTGCAGGGCATTGGTAAGAGCGATGTCGACAGTAAAGTCATTGACAGGAGAGTCCTCGGTCACAGCAGTCTTCGTGGTAATCATGGCCGGCATTATGCCACGTGCCATTTCTGTGAAGACAGCCGGAAGCGATGAGGGGTTGATTGTGCCCTCGACTGTGGCGCGGAGTATGTCGCTCTCGATCGTGATGCGCTGAGGCGAGGCCGAGCGCTCGGCTGTGACGGTGAAGTTGCGCACCATGAGCGAATCGGACGAGTTGTCGTTGATTTTCAGATTGTTGACCAGCAGAAAACCTTCTACATCGTCGGCCGACGAACCGGTGAGCGATACAGCGAGCTTGCCCGAAGCGCGTAGTCCCGGGCGCGGAGCAGGGATGTTGAGCTTCTCGGGACAGAAGGAAGCGAGGTCGAGATCGAGGTCGACCGACTTGACAGGCTCGAGTATATTGCCCGACGCACGGAGGTTGAAGTCGGCGCTGGGGTCGGGCGACGATACCAGCACGGTGCTCATCTCGCCGTCGTGAGAGGCTTCGATGTCGATGTCGCGGTAGGTATGGCCTTTGAAGGTAAGCGAGGCAACGGATGCTTCGAGACGGCCCGAAATGTTACGCCCTGCAACCTGGCCCGATGCCGATGCTTTAAATGATGCCGGGCCTAAGACCTGATTGTGCAAAATATTGTCGAGCCGGATGTTGGAGCCCTCTACAGAGCCTTGGAAGGCGATGGTGCGGAACTTGTCGGGCGAGCGGAGCGCTCCGTCCACGTCGACCGTGCCGTTGGGGGTGGAGGCTTGCAGTTGGGCGTTGAAATTGCGGAGGTTGCCCTTGAGCGAGCCGTTTGCAGTCACGGAGCCTATGCGCGAGGCTATGTCGTAGGCCTGCGGAGTGAAGTTGGACAAGATGTCGGCCAGCTCGGTCTGAGGCACGGCAATGCGCTCAATGCGCACGTCGGCCTGCAGGCTGTCGGGGCCTGTAAAGCCGGAGATTTGGCCCGAGAGATTGGCTGCCAGGCCGTTGGAGTCGGATGCATCGAAGTATCGCACACTGGCCGAGTGTCGTGAGGCGCTGATGTCAAAGTCGATATTGACCACTCGGTGTATGGTGCCGAGGTGGGGTATGAGTGCGGCGAGGTCGTCGGTGGATATGCGGGCCGGGCCGTCGGTTGCCACAGCCACAGCAGAGGAGTCGATGGCTCGATCGATGCGCCACATGGTCGGTGTGCGCACCTCTATAGGCTTGAGTTTCAGGTGACTTGACGGGAGCTCGACGAGTATGTTGGACAGCTTCATGGAATCGGGCGTGACGATGATGCTCGTGGTGAAGTTGCTTAGAGTGAGACCTGAATGTTCTGAGAAAGAGAGCGCTTCGAGGTCGATGTTGTAGAACTGTCGCGAGGCCTGTCGCAGGTAGGCGTGGAGGTCGATGTCGCGCAGGCTGATGTGAGAGGGGTCAAAGCGACCCTTGAGGCGCGGGGCCGACAGCACATCGTAGGTCATGCGGCCGTTGCGCAGCGACACGGTGGAGATAGTGAGGTCAAACTCTGTGGGAGGTTTGTTCTTGTCCTTGGGCTTGAGTCGGTCGATAATGGGCTGAATGTTGAGCGGTGCCTTTGGATTGGCGCGGCTCAGGTGCACCTCGGGGGCGTCGAGCAACACATAGTCGAAGTTGAGACGGCCTGTGCGCACAAAGTGTATCAACTCAAATCGGGCCATAAGCCTCCCCACGGTGAGGGCAGGTTGATGCCGGGGGTCGGAAATGGAGACGGATGTGATGGCAATGGTGTTGAAGGGTTCGTAATCCACCCGTCCTATCTCGACGGGCGAGCCGAGTAGCACCGTGAGCTCGCGCTGAGCCACTTGTCGCAGCTGGTCCTGCGCCCATGGTGTGGCAAGCAACAGATATATACTCACCGGCAACACCGCCGCCGCAAGGAGCAATGTTACCACAACATATCGTAATATCCGTCGCAATTTGACCATAATTAATACAAAGTTACTACAAAATTTCGTATTAGGCCAAATTAGTGCGGAAAAATGACTATTTTTGTCGACATGAACAGAATCAGAATCGAACACGGCTGGCGCGAAGCCTTGGCCGACCAATGGAATGAGCCATATTTTGCAGCTCTGTCGCAGTTTGTGCACGCGGCCTATGCATCGGGCACGGTCTACCCTCCCGCGTCGAAGGTTTTTGCGGCATTTGACTCATGTCCCTTCGACAATGTAAAAGTCGTAATCCTCGGCCAGGACCCCTATCATGGACCCGGACAGGCCAACGGTTTGTGCTTTTCGGTGGCTCCGGGGGTGCCGTTGCCTCGCTCGCTTGTCAATATCTTCAAGGAAATAAGTTCTGACACAGGTGCTCCGATGCGCACGGCCGGCGATCTCAGCGACTGGGCCCGGCAGGGCGTACTGCTGCTCAACGCCACGCTCACGGTCGAGGCACATCGGGCCGGCTCGCATCAAGGCCGGGGGTGGGAGCAGTTTACCGACGCCGCTATCCGCGCACTCGCCGAGCGCCGCGACGGGCTGGTGTTCATACTCTGGGGCGCCTATGCCGCGCGCAAGGGCGAGTTTATCGACCGCTCGCGCCACTTGGTGCTCACATCGCCTCACCCGTCGCCTCTGAGCGCGTCGAGAGGCTTTTTCGGCAACCATCATTTTACCCGCGCCAATGCCTATCTCACGGCACATGGCAAAACACCAATCAACTGGTCATGAAACTGTTAACAACACTCGCCGCCGTGGCCTGCACGCTCGTCGCTCAGGGCGGCACACCTATTCTGTACAACGCATTTTCGCACAACGACTATTCGCGCCCTCGCCCCCTGCAGGCTGCCCTCAAACTGGGATTCAACTGCGTGGAGGCCGACTCCTACTACGAAGGCGGTCGATTTGTAGTGGTGCACGATCTGCCCGACTGCCTCGACTCACTTATCACTCTGCAAGGCAGCTATCTGGAGCCTCTCTTTGCGCGAATCGATGCCAATGGCGGCTCGGTGTATAAGGGCGCCGACCGACCATTCTTTCTTATGGTCGACATTAAGCGTCGCGGTGATGAATTTTACACGGCATTGCGTCCGTATCTGCTTGAGCACAAGCGGTATTTTACGCGCTACGAAAACGGTGTAATGATTCCCGGCCCCATCCTCCTCTTTTTCTCAGGGTCGAGACCCTTAGACACTCTGCCACAGGAGGATGTGCGTCTGGCCTTTCTCGACGGTCAGTTTGCCGACATGAAGCCCGACGCGCCCGCGTCGCTCTACCCCGTGGTGAGCGACAATTATGAAGACTTCTTTACATGGGACGGCCACGGCACAATGCCCGCCGACCAGCTCGAGCGCCTGCGCGGATTCATAGCCAAGGCTCATGCCCAAGGTCGACTCATACGCCTGTGGGGCGCCCCCGATACCGAGGCTTGGGCTCGCCTACAGGTGTCTGAGGGTGTGGACCTTATAGGCACCGACGACCTTCCGGCCCTGCACCGTCTGCTCACAGAATAGAATATATAAAATAGAATATAAAAAAAGCGCTGATTCGAAAGAATCAGCGCTGAGCTTTTAGAAATAGTCGGGGTGACTTGACTCGAACAAGCGACCTCACGCCCCCCAGACGCGTACTCTAACCAACTGAGCTACACCCCGGTGTTGCTAAAAGCACTGCAAAGGTACAAACTTTTATTGAAAGTACCAAGGGATTTGGCGAAAAAATGTTCAAAAAAGTTGTTTTGAGCGGCAAACGGGGTTCGAACCCGCGACCCTCAGCTTGGGAAGCTGATGCTCTACCGACTGAGCTACTGCCGCATTGCGTGTGCAAAGTTAAGACCTTTCAATGAGATTTGCAAGCGTTGTCGGGCAAATAATTTACAGTGACACGAGGGCGCTCTATGAGCTGAGCGGCGACGGAGGCAATGTCGTGCGCTGTGATAGTGCGCTGCAGTGGCACGGTATCGTTTATGTCCTCGCCGTGCATTTCGGCCAGGGCGAGGTTCTGGGCCTTGGCCATGGCGTCGAAGTTGCTCAGGGCAAATGTCGACTCAAAGCGGTTGAGGGTGCGTTGCAACTCGTGGTCGGTGACATTGCCCGGCTCAGCGAGCTGTGCAAGCTCGTTGAGGAGTGCCCGGGCAGTGCGTTCCAGCACTTCGGGCTCGGCCGAGGTTGTGCGGGCCGTGAGCATGAGAAATCCGGGTTCCTCGGCACCGCTTATGGAAGCGTCGGCTTCGATGAGCGAGCCGTCGCCGTCGACAATGAGGCGTCGGTATATGCGACTGGAGTTGCCGGCCGAGAGGAGGTCGGTGATGCAGTCGGCCACGCGGTATTCGTGCGTGCCGTATCCGCTCATGGGTATGGCAATCACCACGCTGGGGTGGGGCACCGGGCCGTGCATGATGTGCAGCAGATGCTCGGCGGGATAGCCGGGTGCGGCCAGGGCACGGGTGGGAATGTCGCGGGCGGGAATGTCGCCAAACCATTTTTCGACCAACTCGCGTCCGCGCTCGTAGGGGAGATTGCCCGAGATGGCAAGTACGGCATTGTTGGGGGCGTAATGGCTGTAGAACCATTGGCGAATGTCGTCGCCGGTGACACGCGCTATGTGCTCGGGTTCGAGGCCTATGACGGGCCAGGAGTAGGGGTGCTCGGGGCTGTAGAGGCGGCTGCGCAGGCCGTGCATAAGGTTGCCGTAGGGGCGGTTGAGGCATTGTTGCTTGAACTCTTCAATTACCACGTTGCGCTGCACTTCGAGGCTCTCGGGGCGGAATCCGAGGCCCAGCATGCGGTCGCTCTCGAGGTATAGCGCTGTCTCTACGTTTTGGGCCGGGAGCACCTCGTAGAAGTTGGTAAAGTCGCTGGAAGTCCAGGCGTTGCTCTCACCGCCGGCGTTTTCGAGCACGATGTCGAACTCGGGCACGTTGACCGAGCCTCCAAACATGAGGTGCTCGAACAGGTGGGCAATACCGGTGAGCGAGCGAGCCTCATCGCGCGCACCGGTATTGTAGAGCACGTCGACGGCCACCATGACCGTCGACGGGTCGTAATTATGTATCACGCGCAACCCGTTGGGGAGGGTGTAGCGTTGAAATTCAATCACTTGAGTACCTCCATCGAAATGATTTTAACATCCTCGCGTGGACGGTCGGAGCGGTCGGTTTCGACCTTTTCGATTTTGTCGATAACGTCCATTCCTTCAAGTACTTCGCCAAACACAGTGTAGGCGTTGTCGAGGTGGGGAGTGCCGCCCACGGTGGTGTAGGCCTGTTCCATTTCGGGAGTGAGCGAGAGGGGGTTCTTGGCAACATACTCTTCGGTCTGGGCCACGAGCTTCTGTTGCAGTACGCGCAGGGCGGCGGTGTCGCGCTCGGCCTGGTACTTGCGTATTTCGTCCATGTGCTCGGCGGCAAATCCATTAAACACCGATTGCATCTGGCTGTTGTGCAACTGCTCCTTGAGAGCGGCGAGCTGTGCGGGAGCGAGCTTCTTGCCGGTGACGATGTAGAACTGCGAGCCCGACGAGCGCTTCTGGGGATTGACCTGGTCGCCCTGACGAGCGGCTGCAAGAGCGCCGCGCTTGTGGAAGTGTGTGGGGAAGTTGATTTCGGCGTCGATGGTATATCCTGGGCCGCCTGCGCCGAGACGCTGGCCGGGAGCGGCGGTCTTGGAATCGGGGTCGCCGGCCTGTATCATGAATTCGTTGATGACGCGGTGGAAGAGAGTTCCGTTATAATAGCCTTCGTTGACGAGTTTTACGAAGTTGTCGCGGTGCTTGGGGGTGTCGCCGTAGAGCAGAATGACAACGTCGCCGAGCGAGGTGGTCATTTTGACCTTAACCGATGCAGTGTCGGCAGGTGCGGGGGTGTTTTGCTGAGTCATTTGTGAATCTGTTTTAGAGTCGGATTTGTCTTCGGCCTTGGCCTGGTTGCAAGAGGCCATAGTCAGAGAGCCTATGAGGGCGGCGATGGCCGCAAATGTGTTGCGCAGAAATTTGAAAGTATTCATGGTCAGATGCTTTCGGGGTTGGGGAAGAGTCGCTTGTAGATACGACGGAAGTTGTTGTCGGTAGCATTGAGCTCGGGCGCCACTGCGTGCAGGTCGTTGCCGTAGATTGCGGCGGCGAGCGGGCCGAGATAGCGGTGCTCGCGGTCCTTGTCGATGGTGGCGGCTGTGAGAGTGGCAATCTGAGCGGCAAATGCAGCACTGTCGATGGCGTGGAGGTAGCGTGCGGCCGAGGCTGTAAATTGGCCGTTGAAGTCCACGCGAATCATGTTGTCGACCACCGTGGCAAGGTCGTCGGCCGAGCAAGTGTCAATGTTGTTGGCGAGAAATTCGTATGAAAGCAGCCCGTCGGGGTCGCTTTTGAGTCGTTTGGCGTCAGATGCGTTCATAATAAAATATGTGTTTACGAGGCAAATTTACGAAAATTACATCATACTTCCAAAAAATTGTGTCAACGGACGACAGAAGGTTGTTAGTTATAAAAAGTTGAATAAATTTTTGGCCTTATAGTTGTAAAGACTATTAAATTTTGCTAATTTTGCAACGAATTGCACCCGTGTGGCCCGTGCGGCAGGGGTGCCATGTGAACACGGTAACTTAAATATAATTCTTAATACAACTTAATCCTAATCATCTCTATGTGGTTAACAAGCTCATCTATAGGACGTAAGCTCGTTATGGCCCTCACTGGCTGTGCTCTCGTTCTGTTTGTTACTTTTCACGTGTTGATGAATGCAGTAGCACTGATCTGGCCTGCGGCCTACAATCAGGTGTGCGAATTCCTGGGCGCCAACTGGTATGCCCTGGTGGCTTCGGCCGGCCTCGCGCTGCTCTTCATCATTCACATTGTTTATGCAGTGTGGCTCACCCTGCAGAACTATAAGGCTCGCGGCAACGACCGCTATGCCGTAAACGGCAATGTACCCCAGGTGGAATGGTCGTCCAAGAACATGCTCGTGCTGGGTATCGTTGTAGTGGCCTTCCTCATCGTGCACCTCGTGCAGTTCTGGGCCAAGATGCAGCTCCAGGAGCTGTGTCACGCCGACCTCACTGTGCTGCCCCAGCTCGAAGGCGTGCCCGCCGCTCCCGCCATGGGTACCCTCTTCCTGCAGATGGCATTCAGCTCTGTATGGACTCCCATCGTCTACATCATCGGCTTCGTAGCCCTTTGGTTCCACATGAACCACGGCTTCTGGTCGATGTTCCACACTGTGGGTTGGGACAACAACCTCTGGATTGGCCGCCTCAAAAAGATCGGTTGCTGGTGGACCACCATCGTAGTGGCTCTCTTTGTGGCTCAGGCAGTGGTATTTACCGTGCGCGCTCAGAGCAACTACTACCTCGAAGACGCCAAGCTTCAGGAACAGTATGCCGAATTCTGGAACGCTCAGGCCGAAACTCTCGTCGACGAATTCCAGTCTGAAATCAACGTTGCCATGAAGGGCCTCGAAGCCAACCCCATCGAAGCTCAGAAGGCTCAGGCCGAATTCGTTCAGAACTACGGTCCCAAGTTTGTTGAAAAAGCAACTCTCATTCAGCAGTCGTTCGAAAAACAGTGCCCCACCGCCGTTCCCGGCGACCTCTTCCGTCAGATGGCAATGATCAGCCAGCAGCTCCAGCAGATGCTCGGCACTCCCGCCATGCAGCAGGTAGAACAGGCCAACCCCGTTGAAAACCAATAAAATTTCTCAGAAAGATGATAGACACTTCTAAACTTAAAGACATGATTGATTCGAGTCCCATCATGAAGGACTTCGCCGACATCGAATCGTCAAAACTTCCTGAGTATCAAATTGACTCTAAAATACCCGAAGGTCCCGTCGCTGAGAAATGGACCAACTACAAGGCCCACCAGAAGCTCGTCAACCCCGCCAACAAGCGTCACCTCGACATCATCGTCGTAGGTACCGGCCTCGCAGGTGCTTCGGCTGCCTCGACCCTCGGCGAAATGGGCTTCAACGTGCTCAACTTCTGCATCCAGGACTCGCCCCGTCGCGCTCACTCCATCGCGGCTCAGGGCGGTATCAACGCAGCCAAAAACTATCAGAACGACGGCGACTCCGTGTATCGCCTCTTCTACGACACCGTAAAGGGGGGTGACTTCCGCGCCCGCGAAGCCAACGTATACCGTCTGGCCGAAGTTGCCAACAACATCATAGACCAATGCGTGGCACAGGGCGTACCCTTCGCTCGCGAATACGGCGGCCTCCTGGCCAACCGTTCATTTGGCGGCGCTCAGGTATCGCGCACCTTCTACGCCAAGGGTCAGACCGGCCAGCAGCTCCTCCTCGGTGCCTACTCGTCGCTCAACCGTCAGATTCAGAAAGGCACTGTAAAGAGCTACAACCGTCGCGAAATGCTCGACCTCGTAATCATCGACGGCCGTGCTCGCGGTATCATCGTACGCAACCTCGTTACCGGCGAAATCGAACGCTACGCCGCACACGCAGTGGTGCTCGCTACCGGTGGCTACGGCCGCGCATTCTTCCTCAGCACCAACGCTATGGGCTGCAACGGCTCGGCTGCCGTACAGGCTTTCAAGAAAGGCGCATACCTGGCCAACCTCGCCTTCACACAGATACACCCCACCTGTATCCCCGTGCACGGCGAAGACCAGTCCAAGCTCACCCTCATGTCGGAATCGCTCCGTAACGACGGCCGTATCTGGGTTCCCGCCAAGAAAGAAGATGCCGAAGCTATCCGCGCGGGCAAGAAAAAACCCACCGACATTCCCGACGAAGACCGCGACTTCTATCTCGAACGCCGCTATCCCGCTTTCGGTAACCTCTGCCCCCGCGACATCGCTTCGCGTGCCGCTAAGGAACGTTGCGACGCCGGCTACGGCGTAGGTACCGGCAACGCCGTATACCTCGACTTCAAGTACGCTATCGAACGCCTCGGTGAGGACGCAGTGCGCGACCGCTACGGCAACCTCTTCGATATGTACCAGATGATCTCGGACGACAACCCCTACGAAACTCCCATGATGATCTTCCCCGCATCGCACTATACCATGGGCGGTATCTGGGTGGACTACGAACTCCAGACTTCGATCAAGGGGCTCTTCGCTATCGGTGAATGTAACTTCTCCGACCACGGTGCCAACCGTCTCGGTGCCTCCGCCCTCATGCAGGGTCTCGCCGACGGCTACTTCGTTCTGCCCTACACCATGCAGAACTACCTCAGCGACCAGATCAAGGTGCCCCACTTCACCACCGACGCTCCCGAATTTGACGCAGCCGAAAAGGACGTACGCGACCGCATCGCACGCCTCATGGCCATCAAGGGTACAAAGAGCCCCGACGAAATTCACAAGCGCCTCGGCCGCGTAATGTGGGACCTCGTGGGCATGGGCCGCACACTCCAGAGCCTCGTAAAGGCTGTCGACGCTATCGAAGAAGTGCGCAAGGAATTCTACTCCGACCTGCGCATCGTGGGTAAGGCCGACGACCTCAACACCGAGCTCGAAAAGGCTCTTCGCCTCGAAGACTTCCTGGTAATCTCCAAGATGATGGCCATCGATGCCCTCAACCGCAACGAATCCTGCGGCGCTCACTTCCGCGAAGAATACCAGACCGCCGACGGCGAAGCCGCCCGTAACGACGAAGACTACATGTATGTATCCTGCTGGAAGTACACCGGCGACAACGAGAAGCCCGTGCTCCTCAAAGAACCCCTCGTGTACGAAGCCATCAAGGTACAGACCCGCAACTATAAGTCGTAAATCCACAACCACGCATCCCGCCCTGCAAGGCGGGAGCCAAATACGAAAATTATCAAATGGAAAATACAATCAGCGTAAATCTGAAAATTTGGCGTCAACGTGGTCCTAAAGAGAAAGGCCAGTTCGTCACCTACCACCTCGACAATGTGTCGACCGGTAGCTCCTTCCTCGAAATGCTCGATATGCTCAACCAGCAGCTTGTGGAGCAGGGCGAAGAGCCCGTGGTATTCGACAGCGACTGCCGCGAAGGTATCTGCGGCATGTGCTCGCTCTATATCAACGGTCACCCCCACGGCCCCGTTCAGGGCATCACCACCTGCCAGCTCCACATGCGTAAGTTCAAGGACGGCGAAACCATCACCATCGAGCCCTGGCGCTCGGCCGGCTTCCCCGTGATCCGCGACCTTATGGTAGACCGCACCGCTTTCGACAAGATTCAGCAGGCCGGCGGCTACGTGTCGTTCAACTGCGGCGGCGCTCCCGATGCCAACAACATACCCATCTCCAAGGAAGTGGCCGACGTGGCCATGGACTCGGCTACCTGCATCGGCTGCGGTGCCTGTGTGGCTGCTTGTAAGAACGGCTCGGCCATGCTCTTCGTTTCGGCCAAGGTGAGCCAGTTTGCCCTCCTCCCCCAGGGTCAGGTGGAACGCAAGCGTCGCGCCCGCGCCATGGTGGCCAAGATGGACGAGCTCGGCTTTGGCAACTGCACCAACACCGGTGCCTGCGCTGCCGAATGTCCCAAGTGCATCCCCCTGAGCAACATCGCACGCCTCAACCGCGAGTTTATCAGCGCCAAGTGCAGCGAATAATTTTATAGCTGTATAACCCACCCAACACTCCGGGCCCGACAACCATGCCGGCCCGGAGTTTGTTTTTTATTGTATGAGACACATCCTTTCTATTCTCACAGCAACTCTTTGTGCCGCCACTGCCGTGGCCGGCGGATGGCACACTGACAGCGTGCTCGGAGCTCCGTTTGAAGTGCGTAGCGTAGACCAGCCGCGCGACTATTCGGGTGCCGTGCGCAGCACCATAGTGCGGCTCGACAGCCCCTGCGCCAAGCACCGTGGAGTGCTGTATGTGCACGGCTATAACGACTACTTCTTCCAAGCCGAGGAGGCTCGCATGTTTGCATCGCACTGCTACGACTTCTATGCCGTCGACCTGCGCAAGTACGGGCGCTCGCTGCTTCCGGGGCAGCGTCGGTTTGAGGTGCGCAACATCAGTGAATACTTTGCCGATATTGACTCGGCCGTGGTGCAGATGCAGCGCGACGGCATAGACGAGATAGTGCTCATGGGCCACTCGACCGGCGGACTCATTACGGCCTGCTACATGAGCCAAGTGCATCCCCGCGCCATAAAGGCATTGATTCTCAACAGCCCGTTTTTGGACTGGAATCAAAGTAAGTTTCAAGAGAAGTTTCTGATACCCGCTGTGCGCACCCTCGCACCGCTCATGCCGCGTGTAGACATCCCGCAGGGCAACGACAGCACCTATGCCAAGTCGCTTCTGCGCCAATACGACGGAAAGTGGACCTACAACACTGATTGGAAGCTCATCAACTCGCCGGCTGTCACCACTTCGTGGATACGTGCCATCGACGCTGCCCATAGCATCGTGCAGGAGTACCCCAACATACAGGTGCCGGTGCTGCTCATGCACTCGGACGCAACCGGCACCGACCCCAACGGCAGCGACATGGTGCTCGACGTGCGCGACATATCGCGCTACGGGCGTCGGTTAGGTCCCAATGTGACTGAACTGACAGTTCCAGGCGGCCTGCACGACCTGTTTCTGTCACGCCCGGCTGTGCGCAATGCACTGTATGACAAGGTGTTTAAGTGGCTTGGTGTTAAGAGCCGGTTCAATAATATTCGTTAAACGCAGGGTCGCATATT
>QLIP01011019.1_pt1 | contig 42821 bp, 37 predicted proteins | sample 1769771 | NCBI WGS metagenome assembly QLIP01 (sample SAMN09428762, study PRJNA476227) | Gut metagenome, whole genome shotgun sequencing project. | isolation source: cecum | host: Rhizomys sinensis | place: China: Jinsha town of Minqing, Fujian Province | collected 2013-09-23 | reverse complement strand
ATCAGGCGATGTTTCAGTTGGGTTTTAGTTTTTCATTCAAGGTCGCGGTTGTACTTAAAAAGCTTGACTCCGACTAAAACTCTTAAAGGACTCTTTGGGCTTATAAAGGTTTACAAATAACTGTGGATGGCAGAGAGCCTACAGTTGTTTTTCCAGCACAGGGACAGCGCAATTCAATCAATAAAGGAGCGACCGAGATGACTTTAGATATCAATGACTCCAGTATTTGGGCAAAAGCTATGTTTCTGCCCATCGTGCGGAATGTTTTTCTTGTTTGCGGGAGATAAATCTGACAATCATTCAATGCGTCAAACAAAAAGAGTATAAATCTGTAATCGTCGGCTTGGACATGATCTTGAAGGGGCTTGTTGCGATGTCGAACAGTGGGTTGGGTGATTTCCGTAAATTTGGATTCAGTTTTTCGATGGTGAAAGGCATGATATTGGCCGCCAATTCCTTTGAGGGTGCTTCGGAGAAAAAGATTAAAGAAACAGCTATCGCTGCATTGGAGGATGCCAGAGATTATGCCTAAAATGCTTTCGCAAAGCGGGAGATGAAGGGTAAACTTGCTTCTGCTGCAAATTCTGGCAAGTCCGGCGGCTGTTATGTTGCGACAGTGGTCTATGGCTCTTATAATTGTCCGAAATCTTAAAGACAAAGGCTTTGACTTAACGCCATATTGCGATAATGGTTTCTTGAACACTAAAAACTACTGATTTTCATTAAATTCAGGCAATTGCGAAACGCGGCATTATTTGTGCAGAATTACAATCCGCAACGTGTCGTTAGACACGTGCATGCCTTGCGCTTCATTGTCACACGTAACGGTACTAAGCTCGAAAAAACCTCGCTAAGTACCGACGGTGACAAAGAGCCTGCGTGCGGATTTGTATATTCTGCACAATGATACCCTTTACGCATTGCGTTTCGCAAACGCCTATCATTGAATTAAAGGAAAGGAGAATTTACAATGGTGAATAAGAGTAATCCGCATACATGGAATTTTGCATATGTAAAGGAACACCAATGGGAATGCGTTGATACGTTAGAGTGGTTGACTGCGTGTCTCCAAACTGCTTTGGGACATCGAGGATATTCTGGAGCTATAGAAATATGCAATCAGATTTGTGCTGGATTTGATATTATGGTTAGTGTTTTTGGCGTACAACAATATGGTGGAGGCAGATATACATACTCTTTTCTACTTGCCGAGATTGCTATGTTTGGCATCGGCAGTGAAAATTCTATTCCGTTATTGGAGATTGCTCATAATTATGCGTTTGACTATATTAAGTCCGGCGGCTCGAAAACGGAAAAGGCAAAGAAAGATATGGAAATGTTTGCAAACATGATTAGGGATGTCCAGCACGGTCTTTCTCTTATGGAAGTCAGAAGAAAGTATGACGATACTTTTCCTGACAGATGGCTTGAGTGAGCGGTGTAGATGATATCTTGCGGCAAGAAAGCTATGTTAATAGTGACCATGAAAATTCGACTGATATAAGCCAAGAGAATGTTAATAAGGATACAGATGGAATACAGGACGGAATAAAAGTCTGCAAATAAAAAGTCAAGCAGGAATTTATGAACTTTGAAAAATTTATACGAGAGAATTGAATCTCTCTTGGCATACCTTTTTATGTCTGATATAAATAAAACAGGGGCGAAAAGCTTACTTCTAAGGAGCCTTTCGCTTCATCATTTTTTCACGGCAATCAAATCCTAACACAGAAGAAGGTGCTTTCTAACCTAGGCTTACCTTGAATGAAAAACTCCATCGAACATTAAAATTCAAAACTTATAATCAATCCCACTCTGTCTTAAAATGGCATTAGCAGTATGGCGCGATTTAATTTTGGAATCAACAGTCACATGTCTGCTGGTGATGGGACTGTACCAAATATCATGATCGCCTTTCCCATGTCGGAGAAAACTGCAGCCATTTTGAGAAAGGATTTCACGAATCCTTTTTTCATATTCTGCCATTACAGTACCATCCTTTCATGCCGCTCTGAGCGAAATACCAAAGACAGCGGCTGTGTACTGGAAGCGTTTAGCGCAAGCAATTCTGGCACGGCAAAGCGAGTACGTTCCACAAGTGCGTCAAATGATCCGGACTCCAGTACAAGACCGGGGATATCATTGCTGGTAGCAATCCATACGTTGGCTTCATCATCCCATGTAAATATTATTGTATATTCCATCCTATATATCCTCCTCATTAAAATAATATTCCCAATCAGCATCTATAAAAACTTGTATTTCAAGAATTATTTTATTTTCCCCGCCTGCGGGGAAATGTTGGCAAAGGTCCGTGCTGTTCCTTCTGCGCCAAGATTCGTTCCATTGCCCTTTTTTGTCATCAGACACAAAAACCCCCATGCCGGAGCGTTCTTGGCAAAGGCATGCGGTGAAAAATCCGCGTATCTTACGCGGTTGAACGCCCTTTGGGTCTCCAATATCTTCCCTGCATGCCATCTGACAGTTTAAATATGAAACTGCGGAATAGTTTCTTTTTGAATGTATCATATCAAAAAAAAATGGTACAGTCAAATCAATTGGCATAACCGCTGTTTCCTGCACAACAGCTTCAAAACCCTTTTTGGACCATTTTGAGTTATTTGCAAGTACTTGATGTTTCTTAAATCCGGCTTTTGCAAAGGGCAGCATCATTTTGCGATGTACATAGCAAAGGCATAGGCAGGGCAGGATACCTACGATGTATGACAATATCAGTACATAGCAAAGGCATAGACAGGGCAGGATATACCTGGTGATGCCCCTTGGAAAACGCCGGTACTTAGCGAAGTTTTTTTGAGCTTAGTACCGCTGCGTTTTCCATGGAGCGGGAGCGTGGCATCACAGGTATCCTGCCCTGCCTATGCCAACTCTAATTCTAATCCTAAAACTATAATTTAATGGAAAAAACTTAGATAATGTGATAAAATTACTTTAAAATTTATATAAAAAGAAACAAGAACTTGTGTTCGAATCCAAAACATGTTATCATAAGTTAGGCAGAAGGATAAAGTTAGGGAGCAACTTTATGAAAAAAACAGACATATCAGTTATAAATATGGACAAGGTGATTAATCGGCTTTTTGAAGGCGATTGCCTTGAATATATGAATGAAATACCGGATGGAAGCGTAGATATGGTTCTTTGTGACTTGCCATACGGAATGACACAGAATGAATGGGATTGCTATATTTCTTTGGATGAGTTATGGAAACAGTATAACCGGATTATTAAGCCAAATGGGGCGATAGTATTGACATCGAATGGAATTTTTACAGCAAAACTAATTTTAAGCCAGCCTGACAGTTATAAATATAAGTGGGTGTGGGAAAAATCGAAACCGACCAATTTTCTAAATGCTAAAAAGCAGCCGCTTAGAAAGCATGAAGATGTGTGTGTGTTTTATAAGAAACAGCCGACATATCATCCGCAAATGACGCAGGGCGATCCCTATGATAAAGGAGTAAGAAAAAACCAATTGTGTGGAAATTATGGTGATTTTGAGCCTGTTCATGTGGCGAGTGAAGGAGAGCGTTATCCGACAGATATTATATATGTTAAAACAGCGGAATGTGAGGGGGCAGTATTGCATCCAACGCAAAAGCCTATAGAACTAGGCAGATATATGATACGGACGTACACGAATCCGGGGGATGTAGTATTGGATAACACTTTTGGGAGCGGTTCTTTTTTGGTTGCTGCGCTAATGGAGGGCAGAAATTTCATTGGTATTGAGAAAAATGAAAATGTGGCATTGTTTAAGAGGGAAGAAATTGACTACATAGATGTTGCAAAAAGAAGATTGTTTTTGGCATGGGAGCAGTTGGATAAAAGAAGCCGTAAATATATAAGGGATATTAATTTGATTGCTGAATTTGGAGAGAGGTAAGGCATATGGGTACGATTATCAGACGCAATGAAAGAAGCTGGGCTATTGTCATTATTTCGGAAATTAGGGCAATGCTGCAGGGAATGAATTTAAAGATAAGAAGTGTAGGTGGCGAAAGCACGCTTTCAGTAAATAAGCAAAGCATGTTTCCTGATGTATTGCTATATGCAGATGAGGCGCAAAATAGAATTTTGCAAGGCTGGGAGCTTAAAATGCCAGATGTCCTGATTACAGATGACACCCTGATAAGGGATGCTGCCAGAAAAGCAAATGCTTTGGATTTAAACAGTTTTGTAATTTGGAATTTCACATATGGGAAATTGTATATCAAAAATGCAAATGGCGATTTTGAGGAAGCCAAGGTATGGAGCGGAACGAATCATATAAAATGCCGGGAGGATGTCAACACATATAAAACAGAGTGGCTGCCAATTATAAAGGATATTGTTTTGGCGGTAAATGAATTTTTGATAAATGGCACAATTTCCGCATCGTCGATTGAAAGCACTATATCTGACGGGCTTATGACGGAAATCATTCAAAGAAATAAAGACTTGGTTGCTGAGAATCTTATTTTAGAAGTTGGCAGCAATATGGCAATGGAGAGGCGGTTGAAAGTATGGTGGGATACGTTTCGTGAAGAATATGATAAAGACGAGAATAATATGTATTCTGCGTATGCAAAATCTATTTTGTTGAACTGGACAAATAGAATCATGTTTGCAAATACGATTAAGAAATATCATAATTGTGCCTATAAGATAGATAAGATTGATAATACATCCACACCATCGGATGGAAATGCAATTATAGATGAAATTGTAGAAGAAGGGGATTTTTATAATGTATTTAAAAGATTGGAATACAATGAAGTTGTGCCGGAGGACACATGGATAGATATTGTAGACTACAATCAATTTCTGGTGGAAAATAAAATAGAAAGAATTGATCAGGCGGTCTTACAGGAAATACTGGAAAAAACAGTTCATACAACAAAAAGAGAAATAAGAGGACAATATGCAACGCCGTATTGTCTGGCAGACTTGCTTTGCCAAATCACGATTCACAATTGGAATAGAGAATGTGCGGATTTATGCGCAGGAACAGGTACGATTGCAAGAGCAATTATCAAAAACAAAACGGCAAGATTGCGTAATTCGGAAATGGCATTTGCCACAACATGGATAGCAGATAAATATGCATACCCATTGCAGATTGCCAACATTGCTGTGACAAATATTGAGGCGGTGGATATTCCGTTAAATATATTTCAATCCGATGTATTCTCTGTAAAAACACAAGATAAAATAGAAATAAAAAGTCCGATTGATGGCAGTGGAATCGAAAAAGAAATCCCGTGTTTTGGAGCTATTGTTTCGAACCTGCCGTTTGTTGAGTACAACAAAATAGCTGCTGATGAGATGGAATATATCAGTAATTATAGGCAAAAGATAATTGATAATACAGGCATAGAATTTACATTGGGAAAGACTGATTTGTATAATTATCTTCCATTTAAGTTGCATGAATTATTGGAGGATGGAGGAAGGCTTGGGATTATTTTATCAAATTCATGGCTTGGTACAGAGATTGGCAAGAAGTTTTTTGATGCATTGCAGTATTATTATGATGTTCTTGCAGTGGTAATCAGTAATTGTGGTCGCTGGTTTCAGAATGCGGATGTTGTAGCAACTTTACTTGTATTGCAGAAAAAAGAAATAAAAAAACCAAATCAGGATTCAAATATAAGTTTTTGGATGCTGAATAAAGATATAGAACAGATGAATAACAATGAGAAAGAAACAGTCGTAAATAGCATTGTGCTTGGGGAAGAGATGGACAGTGCGGCAGCTTCCGTAAAAAACTATTCTATTGCAATGATTAAGAAGATTACAGATAAGGGGATAACTTTAAATGCTTTATTTCATGATGTGTCATGGGTTACTAAGTTGTCAGAATGTCTAATCCCGCTTGGAGAAATCCTGACTGTAAAAAGAGGAGAACGCAGAGGTTGGAACGATCTGTTTTATCCGTCCGAAAATAGTGGAGTTGAGAATGAATATATTAAGCCAGTGCTTAAAAATCCGGCCTTATTAAAATCATATACGGCACAAACAGATATTGTTGCTTTTTGCTGCCATAGATCAAAAGATGAATTACGGCAGTTAGGGCATACAGGGGCTTTACATTGGATTGAAAAATTTGAAAATATTAGAAATGGAACTGGCAAACTATTACCGGAAGCGCTAAAATGTTCGGGAAGCTTTTGGTATGAAATGGATGATGCAGCCAAAGCGGACTTTGTGACTGCACTTAATCCTGACAAACGTTTGTTTGTATCGAAATTTGATGAAAATACGTTCGTTGACCAGCGTTTTACGAGAATGCTAATGAAGGATACAAATATATCTAAAAATTTCATACACGCATTGTTAAATTCCTTATTTGGCATGTTTGCAATGGAAGCAATTGGTTTTGGCAGAGGATTGGGCGTATTGGATACAAGCAGCACAAAGTTAAAGAACATGTATATGATAAATCCCAAGATCATATCGGACAAAGATGTTTTGGAGATTGTGGAATTGTTTGATAAAATCAAAAACCGTAATGTTATGGATACAGAAGATGAGTTAAAAGATGCAGACAGGGAACTGTTTGACCGTAAGATTCTGCAGGCAATTGGACATGAGAAGCTATATGACGCAATAAAGGACTCTTTATTGTCCATGCAAAATACGCGGCATACAGTTAAATAAGCAACACCACACCAAAAAACAACCAACTCCAGCGGGGAAAATGAAAAATGTCATTATACGAAGACTTTACCGGTACATTGCTGCCGGGGAACTATGCATTGACAAAATCTATGGAACTGACAAAAAAAGACAGCAGCGGCACCTTATGGTATACGAAAAAATTTCTTGTGCTGTATTATTATATTTTCCTGACAGACGATATTTTCACAAAAACCTACATCAAAGAGGCGACGGCGGCGTTTGACCACTACATAGAAACGATGTACGAGGACGTCAAAGAAACGGCGCACCAATATTTTTATCCAGACAATCCGGGGATCAACATGAAAGATCCTGCATTTAAAACATTCGCTGCCTTTGCCGGGAAAACCGATTTTGAAACAAAAAAAGAACGCCAGAAATACATACAGGATGCAAGAAAATACTACTTTGCCCTCCTGATGGGTTCAGGCGGCCAAAGCGGCGTGAAAAAATCTTTAAAAGAATACCTGTCAAGGGAACAGTTTGCCTACTCGCAGGAAAATATTAAAAAAGCCCTCAAAGCCAGTGCCATCCGCGTATGCGTAAAAGAGGGAAAACAGGGCGGCCAGATCCGCGACAATTCGCTCAAATACCTGCTTTCAGAAAAAGCTATGGAAGAACTGCGCGGCATATCGCAAAAAAGGGATGTGACAGCAAAAGATGTAAAGGAAATTATGGAAAAATACCCGCATCCTGCTCCGAATTTTTTAGGGATTGCAAACGACATGCCCGCTTTTATCCGCAATGAACGGCAGATTTTATACTACTATGGCTATTTCCACTCTAAGACGACCGGTGCGCAGGACTTTGAATTTAGCAGCTTAACGCCGGTTGGAGAGCTCGCGCTGCGTGCCAATGATACGGAATTTCTTGCCCTTTGGGAACACCAGAAAATAAAAATGATATCCCAGCCGCCCGTTGTGGAACTTACCCAGATTGGGCACGATGAAACGGCAGCGGATGCGTTTGCGCTTAGCTTTACGCCTTATAGCGATATCTTAAGCCATCTGCACCGCAACGAAACGCTAACATTAGAGCAGTACCAGTATATCGTGTCACGGAAAAAATGGACTATTCCGCAGAAGGCATGGGAGAAGGGCGAAACACAGCTCTTATCCCGCCTGCCTGACATTAAAAACATTGTCGCCGCTTTTGGCAGACAGAGCGATCATGCAAGCAACGACAGCAGAAAAGAATTGTTAAAATATATTTTAGGCATCCGCCGCGACCTGCCACGGGATGCTTCGCACAACCCTTTGAATTTGTGCCGCTTTGGCAGGGACGGCCTAGAATGCGTAAACAAGCAGGGGCTTACGCTGCTTTATAAAATATATGGCGCATTAGACGCGTATAAGCAAACACGGTATGGCAGCCTGTTTGCGCTGTGCGAAAAAGATTTAAAAAGACGCTACAAACAGGCGTGCAACGGCAAGAACGTTTTGCCCGCACCGGACGTGAAGATCCAGTGGGATTTGTACAATATCCATGTGGACAGCCTGATTTTGCTTGGCGTCATCCTTGCCATTTCCTGTAATGCGCTTCGTATTTTTAACATAAAGGATCTGACAAAAGAAGACTGGCAGCAGATTGCTGCTTATGCGCAGGCGCGGTTTGCTGCTTTGGCAAAACATGCCGGCATAAACAGCAAAAACAGCGTTGACACGAAACTAAAACAAGCTTACGATGCGCTCCGGCAAAAATCTTACGGGATGTATCTGCCAAAACAAGAAGAGCATAAAGCGATGGCGGCCGCATACCGGGAGCATTCCGGAGAGGCTTTGCGCCAAAAGATCATGCAGCTTTCAAACGAAACAGGCACTTTGCCAGAAAGAAAACGAAACACCGCCCTTGTGGATTGCTTAAAAGCTTATTATATGAAACTATTTTCGGAAAATGAAACGCTTCGGTGCGAGTGCTGTGGAAAGGAAGCGTTTCTGACGGCGGCCGGGGAGCCTTATGTGGAATTCCATCACCTGATTCCGTTTGGCTTAGCAGATGGGCCAGACCACTACCTGAACTTATTTGCACTGTGCGCCTGCTGCCATCGCAAGCTCCACTACATGTCCGCAGCGGACAAAAAGCAGCCGTATGCCAAAATGGCGCATGGCAGCTACCTGCAGCAAGATTTTACGCAAAGGCTTTCCACGTTAAAAGAGCAGAAACTGTTACGTTCCTATCAAATGGAATATCTTTTGGCAGACAATGCAGTTACAGAACAAGAATATTGTGCTATCATGGGGGCATGAGCATATGGCGCAAATGCGGGAGGCATTATGTTGGATATTCAGGAAGTGATCAATACAGTCATACACGCGGATTCGGCGCAATATTTAAAACAGCTGCCAGATGCATGCATCGATATGGTCATGACAAGCCCGCCGTATGACGATTTGCGGGATTATGACGGGCAGGCCGCATGGGACTTTACGGTTTTTGCGGCGATAGCCGGGGAACTTTACCGCGTCCTAAAGCCTGGGGGCGTTATCGTCTGGGTCGTTGGCGATAAGACGCAAAACGGGGCTAAGACGCTGACAAGCTACAGGCACGCGCTGTATTTCCAGGAGCTTGGCCTGTCGATGTACGATGTCATTATTTATGAAAAGGCAGGTTCTGGCCCGCCACACAATAACCGCTACTTCAATGCGTTCGAATATATGTTCGTTTTAAGCAAGGGAAAGCCAAAGACGATCCATATTTTAAAAGACAAGCCAAATAAATGGGCCGGACAGCCGACTTATGGCGAGATCACGCGCCGGGAAAAGGACGGCACCCTGACAAAAAAAGGCAGGAAGGTCGTGCAGGAGTTTGGCGTGCGGACAAACATATGGAAGTATGCCAACGGAAAAGGATATGCCACAAAGGATGCCATTGCCTACGCGCATCCGGCTATCTTCCCGGAGCAGCTGGCGTTAGACCATATCATGTCATGGTCTGATGAGGGGGATGTAATCTTAGACCCGTTTGGCGGCAGCGGGACGACAGGCAAGATTGCGGCGCAGTTAAACCGCAGATGGATTTTGATCGAAGCAGTCGGGGAATATTGCGACATTGCAAGAAGCCGCATACTAGAATGCGCAGTGAAAAGAGAATAAACATATGGTAACGACAATTATCGCAAAGGATTCCTTTGATGGGCTTTTAAAGCTGCTATACAAACATTGGGACTGCCTTGCAAAAGACGGCAGCTTTTTTGCAATGTGCCAGACAGAATATGACGACGCGGGCAATGTGCGCCATGATTTTTTAGAGCTGATCCATGCGGCCGTCCGGTTTGGCTGCCAGTATGTGAACACGATCGTCTACCCGGCAGCCAAAAAACAGGCGGCGGCATTTACGGACAACGCCTGCTATATCGTCTGGCTGTGCAAAGACCGTTCTAAGATGACATTTTGCAAAGATGCCATCCGGGAAAAGCACATCTGGAAAGATGTGGAGTGGGGAAAACGGGCCAAAAATTACAATCCCCGGGGGAAAGATCCCGGCAACGTATGGATTCCGACAAAAGACGACGGAAATGCCAAAATTACAGAGCACATCCTGTTGACACAAGGGCAGGTCATAGAACGCCTGCTTGCCATGGGCGGGCATACGCCGGGCGGGGACAAAACGCGCTATATGCTGCATTTAGGCAAAACGCAGTGCGCCAGTTGGCCAGGAAAACCGGCGGCATCCGCAAAGCAAGCGCTGCCTGTCAAAAAAGAGGCGGCAGGGACAGTGTATTTTGGCACTTGTGAAACGATGGACGACATTGCGGACGGGACAGTGGATGTGGCTGTCACTTCCCCGCCCTACTGGAACCTGAAAGATTATTTCAAGGACGGTCAAATAGGACAGGAGCCGTATGCGCAGTATCTTTCGCGCATTGGGGCGGTATGGCGGCAGTGCCATGGCAAATTGGCGGCGCACGGAAGTTTGTGGATCAATATCAACATACGCGTCAAAGGAAACGATGTCATACTGCTGCCATATGACTTTGTAGCGCTTTGCCGGGAAATTGGATTTTTGTATAAAGGCATCTTTATCTGGCATAAGTCATCGGGCATTCCGACCAATGAAAAAAATATTGTTGACAGGCATGAGTATGTCCTTGTATTTGCCAAATCGGACGCTTTTTATTTTCGCAAGGAAGTGCAGGCTTCTTTTGCGGATTATCAAAATGAAAACATCAACGGCGCGGCATTTTGGAATATTAACCGGAAGGCGGGCAGTGTCGGCAAACATTATATCCACCCTGCCATTTATCCAAACGCCTTAGCAGAGCGCATTATCAGGATGACGACAGACAGGGGCGGCATGGTATTAGATCCGTTTCTTGGAAGCGGCACTTCCATGATCGCGGCTTTAGCGTGTGAAAGGAACTGCATCGGGTATGAATACAACGAAGGATTTTACGGGCTGATGCAGCATCGGTTTGCAAAGGAACTGGAAAATCCAGGGCGTATTTCTTTTTTGCATAAAAAAATATAACTATGATAAAGAAAAGTAGACTTATTTTGGCAGAATGCGGTATAATAGGAAGCAGGTTACAGGGAATGGGCTGGTTTGGCAATTCGGAGGTAGGGCATGGAGTATCGGCAGGCATATGATAAACTAAAGCAGTACGGGCAGCTGCAGGTATTGCGGTATTATGAGGAACTGACAAAGGAGCAGCAGGCATCGCTGCTTGCGCAGATTGAAGAAATCGATTTTGAGGTTATAAAAAGCCATAACCGGAAAGAAGAATGCAAGGGCCGCATTACGCCGCTTGCTTCCATGCAATTAGAAGAAATAGAAGAAAAAAAGGAGCGTTTTAGGCAGGCCGGGCTTGCCGCGATCAGGGCTGGCAGCGTGGGTGCCCTGCTGCTTGCGGGCGGCATGGGGACAAGGCTTGGCTTTGATGAGCCAAAAGGCGTATGCAACATCGGCGTGACAAGAGAGCTGTATATTTTTGAGTGCCTGTTAAACAACCTGATGGACGTAGTAAAAGAAGCGGGCGCATGGGTGCACCTGTTTATTATGACAAGCGAAAAAAACCATGATGCGACCATCCGTTTTTTTAAGGAGCACGATTATTTTGGATACCGCCTGGAGTATATTACGTTTTTCCAGCAGGAAATGGTGCCGGCAACCGATTGCAATGGCAAAATTTATATGGAGGAAAAAGGGAAGATGGCCGCTTCGCCAAATGGCAACGGCGGATGGTTTATTTCCATGAAGCGGTGCGGCGCACTCGATATCGTATACGAAAAAAAGATTGCGTGGCTGAATGTATTTGCTGTAGACAACGTGCTCCAAAAGATAGCCGACCCGGTCTTTATCGGCGCGACATTAGAATCCGGCTGTGCGTCCGGTGCGAAAGTCGTAAGGAAAAATGCGCCGGATGAAAAAGTGGGCGTTGTCTGCTTAGAGGACGGCCAGCCGTCCGTGATTGAATATTATGAATTGACGGATGAGCTTAGGAATGCGAAAGATGAAACGGGTAATCCGCTCTATGGCTTTGGCGTTATTTTAAATTACCTGTTTCGCGTGCAGGATTTAGAAAATGTCCTTGCCGGAAAACTGCCGCTTCATGTTGTAAAAAAGCAGATACCGTATTTGAATGAAGATGGCATCCTTGTGCATCCTGTGGCGCCAAACGGCTACAAATACGAAACGCTGGCATTGGATTTGATCAAAGAACTAAACACCTGCCTTCCCTATGAGATCGAGCGGACAAAAGAGTTTGCGCCAATCAAAAACCGGACAGGCATTGACTCTGTCGATACGGCAAGGGAATTGCTAAAGGCAAATGGCATATTGGTATAAATGGGGGAAACACAGTTTAGCTTATATAGGAAAATGCAAATCATAAGGAGGAAACGATTATGGCTATTTTAGTAACAGGGGGCGCGGGATACATCGGGAGCCATACAGTAGTGGAACTGCAGGAAGCGGGGTATGACGTGGTAGTCATTGACAATCTTGTAAATTCCTGTGAAAAATCATTGGAACGCGTGGAGAAGATTACAGGAAAGCCGGTAAAATTTTATAAGGCTGACATTTTAGACAAAGATGCGCTGGAAGAAATCTTTGCGAAAGAAACGATTACGGCATGCATCAATTTTGCGGGCTTAAAGGCAGTCGGAGAATCGGTTGCAAAGCCCTGGGAATATTACCACAATAATATTTCAGGCACGCTGACGCTCGTGGACGTTATGAGAAAGCATGGCTGCAAAAATATTATCTTTTCCTCATCCGCGACAGTCTATGGCGACCCGGCCGTAATTCCCATTACGGAGGAATGCCCAAAGGGGCAGTGCACCAATCCATACGGCTGGACAAAATCCATGCTTGAGCAGATTTTGATGGATATGCAAAAGGCCGATCCTGCATGGAATGTTATCCTGCTGCGCTACTTTAACCCAATCGGCGCACATAAGAGCGGGACGATTGGTGAAAATCCAAATGGCATTCCAAACAACCTGATGCCTTACATAACCCAGGTTGCGGTAGGCAGGCTAAAAGAGCTTGGCGTATTTGGCAATGATTACAATACGCCGGATGGAACGGGCGTGCGGGATTATATCCATGTGGTAGATTTAGCGCAGGGGCACGTAAAAGCGTTGAAAAAGATTGAAGAAAAAGCGGGGCTTTGCATTTACAATTTAGGCACGGGCACAGGATACAGCGTGCTGGATATGGTCAAAAATTTTGAGGCAGCTACGGGCGTGAAGATTCCTTATGCCATCAAAGACAGGCGGCCGGGCGATATCGCTGTATGCTATGCAGATGCGGCAAAAGCAAAGGAAGAGCTTGGCTGGGAAGCGAAAAACGGCATTAAGGAAATGTGCGAAGATTCCTGGAGATGGCAAAGCGGCAATCCGAATGGATATGAAGAATAAGGAGAAATAAGAGATGAGCGAAAGTTATGTAGAATGTCTTGTAAAACGCCCGGTGTCCATAGGGGTCAAAGTGCTGCGGGCCGTCCTTGTCGCTGTTGCGGCCGTATCAGGGGCATTAGCCCTGCTTGGGTTTTCTTTTCTGGCGTTTGTCCCGGCGGCGGCATGCGGCGCGGGTGCTTATTTTGTAATTATATATATGGACATAGAATATGAATACCTGTACTTGGATAAAGAGATTACGATCGACAAAGTCTTTGCGAAGTCGAAGCGGAAGCGGGCGGCGGTTTTTGAAACGGACAATATAGAGATGCTTGCGCCGTTAGATTCCTGGCATTTGTCCCCGTACCAGAACAGAAACCTGAAAGTGACAGACTATAGCAGCGGCGTTGCTAAACGCCCCGAGCAGCGTTATGCCATGATTATGACAGACGGCAGAAAAATCATTTTAGAGCCAAGCGCAGAGATGATAAGAATCATCAAATTGATTGCCCCAAGGAAGGTATTTACCGATTGACATGCTTTTATAATTTTGCTATACTTTCCAAAATATAAAATAGAAAGGTTATACAAAAAAGATAAAGAGGCAGGAGGTTAACGATGGGTCAGATAATTGGCGAAGGAATTACTTTTGATGATGTACTGCTAGTGCCAAGTTATTCACAGGTCATACCAAACCAAGTGGATCTGTCAACATGGCTGACAAAGAAGATTAAGCTAAACATTCCGATGATGAGCGCCGGCATGGATACGGTGACAGAACACCGCATGGCAATCGCCATGGCAAGGCAGGGCGGTATCGGCATCATCCACAAAAACATGTCTATCGAAGCGCAGGCAGAAGAGGTAGATAAAGTAAAACGTTCTGAAAATGGTGTTATCACAGACCCATTTTCTTTAAGCCCCAGCCATACCTTAGCGGACGCTGACAGGTTAATGGGAAAATTCAGGATTTCCGGGGTGCCGATTACAGAAGGCAAGAAACTAGTTGGGATCATTACCAACCGGGATTTGAAATTTGAAACGGACTTTACAAAAAAGATTAGTGAATCGATGACTTCTGAAGGATTGATCACCGCAAGGGAGGGCATCACGTTAGAGGAAGCAAAGCAGATACTCGCTAAGGCGCGCAAAGAAAAACTGCCGATTGTCGATGAAGATTTTAATTTAAAAGGCCTGATCACGATCAAAGACATTGAAAAGACGATCAAATACCCGCTGTCGGCAAAAGATTCCCAGGGCAGGCTCTTATGCGGCGCGGGCGTTGGCATTACCGCGAATGTGTTAGAACGGGTAAAGGCGTTAGTTGATGTCAAAGTGGACGTAATCGTTTTGGATTCTGCCCATGGGCATTCGGAAAATGTGCTAAGGTGTATCCGCATGATCAAAGAAGCATACCCGCAAGTGCAAGTCATCGCAGGCAATGTAGCGACGGGCGAAGGCACAAAGGCGTTGATCGAAGCGGGCGCGGATGCCGTAAAAGTGGGCATTGGCCCGGGCTCTATCTGTACGACGCGTGTAGTTGCAGGCATTGGCGTGCCGCAAATTACTGCCATCATGGATGCTTACGCAGTGGCAAAAGGATACGGGATTCCAATCATTGCAGATGGCGGCATCAAATATTCCGGAGATATGACAAAAGCGATTGCGGCGGGCGGAAATGTCTGCATGATGGGCAGCATTTTTGCGGGCTGTGACGAAAGCCCGGGCACGTTTGAACTGTTCCAGGGAAGAAAATACAAGGTATACCGGGGTATGGGATCGATTGCGGCAATGGAAAACGGAAGCAAAGACAGGTATTTCCAGTCCGATGCGCAAAAACTTGTGCCAGAAGGCGTAGAAGGGCGCGTTGCCTATAAGGGCACGGTGGAAGATACGGTATTCCAGCTAATGGGCGGCCTTCGCTCCGGCATGGGGTATTGCGGCACGGCAACGATAGAAGAATTAAAACAAAACGGAAGGTTTATGAAGATTTCCGCAGCTTCGTTAAAAGAAAGCCATCCCCACGATATCCATATTACAAAAGAAGCGCCGAATTACAGCGTAGAAGAATAATTGCATTTTGCGTAATGATAGGAGTCAGGGGTGAGAGGCGGTTTTTGCGTGAATTATGATAAGATTGTGATTGGAGCAGGCCTGTATGGCCTGTATGCGGCACTGTTTTGTGCGAAAAAGGGAGAGAGCGTTCTCGTGCTTGAACACGATGGCGCGCCGTTTCAGAGAGCGACTTATATTAACCAGGCGCGGGTACACATGGGCTACCATTATCCGCGCTCCCTTTCTACTGCCATCAAATCTGCGGGCTATTTCGAGCGTTTTAACGAAGACTTCGGTTTTTGCATCCATAAAGAATTTGACCAGATTTATGCGACTTCGGCGCAGATGTCCTGGACGAATGCCGGGCAGTTTCAGAAATTCTGCCAAAACGCGGGCATTCCCTGCGAGGGCGTTTCGCCGGAAACTTATTTTGAGGACGGCATGTGCGACGGCGCCTTTCGGACAAGAGAATATACGTATGATGCCATGCTTTTAAAGGAATACTATGAGAAAGAGATTGCGGCGTTTCCCAATCTGGCGTTGCAGTGCAATGCCAGGATCAAGGCGATTGCCCAAAAAGGAGAGCGGTATCTTGTGGCATTACAGGATGGCAGCGTCCACGCGGCGCCGTTTGTGTTAAATGCCTCCTATGCTTCTGCCAACCAGATACTTGACATGCTCGGCCTTGAGAAGTTTTCCATCAAATATGAATTGTGCGAGATTATTTTATGCCAGGTAAGCGAGCGGTTAAAAGACATTGGCATAACGGTCATGGACGGGCCTTTTTTCTCTATCATGCCCTTTGGCAGGACAGGGCTGCATTCGTTAACATCCGTGACGTTTACGCCGCATGAAACAAGCTATGGCGCACTGCCTTCTTTTGCCTGCCAAGAGCAAAGCGGCGGTTATTGCAGCAGCACCCGCCTTGGCAACTGCAATGGCTGCGTGGCAAAGCCGCCAAGCGCATGGGAGTATATGTCGCGCCTGGCAGGGAAATATGTAAAAGACAGCTACACGTTTTCTTACCATAGTTCGCTCTATTCCATAAAGCCGATTTTAACGGCATCGGAAGTGGACGATTCGAGGCCGACGATCATCAGGCAGTTTTGCCAGTCACCGACGTTTGTCAGCGTCCTTTCCGGCAAGATCAATACGGTTTACGATTTGGATGAGATACTGACGAAGGCAACGTAAAGTTTTGGGCATGCCAGAAAATGGAGAAACGAATGAAGATGAAAGAGAAAAATTTTATTTCCGCAGTCGTTTATGTCAGAAACGGCGAGAAGACGATCCGGGATTTTCTTGAAAATATCCATGCGCTTTTTTCGGAAAATTTTGAAAAATACGAAATTCTTTGCGTCAATGACGCTTCAGAGGATAACAGCGTGGCAAAGATCAAGGAGGCGGCGCGGGAGATCACATCGGCGCAGGCGAGCGTGAGCATTGTGAACATGAGCTGCTATCATGGGATCGAGGCGGCAATGACGGCAGGGACTGACACCGCGATCGGAGATTTTGTCTATGAGTTTGACCGTGCGCTGATCGATTTTGATTTGGATGTCCTTATGCAGGCGTACCGTAAGGCGCTTTCCGGGTATGATATCGTCGGCGTTGCGGCGCGGGAAAAACAGAAGTTTTCTTCAAAGTTTTTTTATGCTGTGTTTAACCAATATACGAATTACCAATACGAGCTTCGCACAGAATCTTTCCGCATCCTCTCCCGCAGGGCGTTAAACAGGGCGGGTTCCCTGCATAAGACGATGCCGTACCGGAAAGCGGTCTATGCGAACTGCGGCTTACATTATGCGATGCTGGAATACGAAAAAATCATGGGCACGCAGCATATGCCAATGGAAAAGAGGGAACGGGCAAGGCGGCGCAACTTAGCGGTCGATTCCCTCATTTTATTTACGGACGTTGCGTACCGTTTTTCTATCGGCATTACAATCTGCATGATGTGCATTGCCGTGCTGATGGCGTTTTATACGGTTGTGGTTTTCCTTATGGGCAATCCGGTCGAGGGCTGGACGACGACAGTTTCGTTTTTGTCGCTGGCGTTTTTTGGGCTGTTTGGCATATTGACCGTTATAGTCAAATATTTATCCATTCTTGTCAGCCTCATATTCAGGCGGCAGAAATATGTGTTTGAATCTATAGAGAAGATTACAAAATCAAATACCCCGCAGTCATAGCAAGTTCGCCCCAGGGAGCGGGCAGGAAGGTGTTACACAATGGACAAAATAGCGGTTTTGATCCCATGCTATAACGAAGAAAAGACGATAGGAAAAGTGGTACGCGACGCTAAGGCAGCATTGCCGGAAGCAGTCATTTACGTATACAACAACAACTCCACTGACGCAACGGAAAAGACTGCCAGGGAAGCGGGTGCCATTGTGCGGGCAGAACGCCAGCAGGGAAAAGGGAATGTGATCCGCCGGATGTTCCGCGAAATACAGGCACACTGTTATCTTTTGATCGATGGGGACGATACGTACCCGTTAGAATTTGCAAGGCGCATGACCGACCTGGTGCTTTGCGAGGATGCCGACATGGTAGTAGGCGACAGGCTTTCCTCGACTTACTTTGAGGAAAATAAACGCCCGTTCCACAATGTGGGCAACAAGATTGTCAGGGCTACGATCAACAGTCTGTTCCAGTCCGGCATCAAAGATATCATGACGGGCTACCGGGCGTTTAGCTATGCGTTTGTCAAGACGTTCCCGGTATTGTCTAAAGGGTTTGAAATAGAAACGGAAATGACTATCCATGCGGTACACAACCATATGCGTGTGGAAAATGTCATCGTAGAATACCGCGACAGGCCGGAAGGGAGCGTATCAAAGCTTAATACGTACACCGACGGCTGCCGGGTCATTGCCACAATCTTCCGGCTGTTTCGTGTTTATAAGCCGATGCGCTTTTTTGTAGGGCTTGCGGCGGTGTTAACAGTCATTGCGTTTGGATTTTTCATTCCGGTTTTCCTGGAATATCTGGCAACGGGCATGGTGCCGAAATTTCCGACGCTGTTTGTCTGCTGTTTTGTGGAGATGGCGGCGGTCCAGTCACTGTTTGCCGGCATGATACTCGATAACTTAAGCGAGAAAAACCGCAGGGATTTTGAACTGGAATTAAACCGGATTGCGATGGAGCATCCGGGCAAAACGCTGGATAACCCGTAGGGAAACTGCGGGATTGCTATAAAAATAAATACGGGATAGGGGTATCGTATGAGCGTGCTGTCATTGTTTTGTTTGTGCATATGGCTTGTGCTTTTGCCGACTGCCTGCGGGCTTTTGTTTGCCGATGTGTTTGGCAGGAGAAACCGGGGCATTGGCACGGTGTTTTTATGCGGCTATTTGTTTATGATGGCGGCGTTTCAGATTTTCTACCTTCCTTTTTTGCTATGGTATAATCATTTTTGGCCGCTTGTATGTGCGTATGCGGCGTTTGTCTGTGTATTTGCGGCATGTTCTGCCTGGAGGAAGAAAAAAGAAATTGCCGCGCTGCTTTTGCGCTTAGAAAAGCCAAAGGCAGGTGTGTGCTGTCTGTGGGGGCTTGCGCTTTTTTTAATCGGCATACAGATTTATAAGGCGGTATGCTATCAATATCCCGACCATGACGATGCTTTCTACGCAGTTGTGTCGGTGATGACGGATGCAAACAACACGATGTATCAGGAACTGCCCTATACAGGGGAAACTTCCGGCCCTGATGTGCGCCATGCTTTTTCAGGCCATCCGGTATGGATTGCGTTTTTGGCGCGGGTATGCGGCATCCATCCAACGATCGTGCTGCATACAGTTTTTCCGGCGGCGGTCATTGTGCTTGCCTATGTGCTCATGAAAAAGACTGGGGATATGCTCTTAGCAAAGCACCGGGAATACGTGCCAGTATTTTTGTGCTTTATCAGCCTCATGCAAATATTTGGCAATGCGACGATTTATACTGCCGCTACTTTTTTCCTGACAAGGACATCCCAAGGGAAGGCACTGCTTGGCAGCATCGCGCTTCCGGCAGCGTTTCTTGGCATATTGTATGCAGGGCGGCTTTTGGCTGCGCAAAAATATGACAGGGCATGGCGCATGCTTGGCGTGTATATGGCGATGGTATTTCTTGTAGGGGCATACTGTTCTGCGATGGGCATGTTTCTGCTCCCGCTTATGACGGGCGGGGCGGCATTGCTTTATGCACTTTTGTACAAAAAGGCACATGCGCTGGCGTTGTGCGCGCTTTCGCTGCTGCCAACGCTCCTGCTTGGCGGCGTCTATTATATGGCAATGCCGTAACAGGCTGCGCACAACAAAAGAAAGGAATTGATGACGATGGATTATTTGGTTGGGCATACAGGATTTGTCGGATCCAACTTGCGGGAGGCGCATCATTTTGATAGGATGTTTCATTCTGCGGATATTGCGAAAGCGTTTGGGGAAAAGCCGGATCTTCTCGTCTATTCTGGCGTGCGGGCGGAAATGTTTCTTGCCAACAAAGACCCGGCGGCAGATTTGGCGGTCATAGAAAATGCGATCGCGCAAATACAAAAAATCGCGCCAAAGCGGCTCGTCCTTATCTCGACAATCGCAGTTTACCCGCATCCGCAGGGCATAGATGAAACGGCGCAAATTGATGCGGCGGCGTTACCCGCGTATGGGCGAAACCGCCACGCGCTAGAGTGCTGGGTCATGGAGCATGCCGGATTGTTTCCTTATGGATACCTGATCGTCAGGCTTCCTGCCCTGTATGGAAAAAACTTAAAGAAAAACTTCCTTTATGATTATATCCATCGCATCCCGGCAATGCTGACAGAAACAAAATTTTTAGAGCTTACCGGAAAAGATGCGCTGCTAACGAATTATTATGAAAAAAAAGACAACGGTTTTTACCAATGCATAGCGGATGCGCCAAAGGAAAAGGCGATGCTGCGGGCATATTTTGAAAAAGCGGGCTTTAGTGCCCTGCATTTTACAGACAGCAGATCGGTCTACCAGTTTTATAACCTTGCGTATTTATGGGATCATATCGAAACGGCCCTGTCCCATGGCATACCAATCTTAAATACGGCAACGCAGCCGGTTTCCGCCGGGGAACTCTACCGTGCCTTAACGGGCGAAGCATGGACGAATAAACTGCAAAAACCACTGTTTGCCTATGACTGCCGCACCAAATACGACAGACTGTTTGGCGGGCAAGATGGCTATTTATACGATAAAGCATTTGTGCTAAAAGATATCCAGCGCTTTGTTGCCCGGGAAATGGAAACGCAGACGCAGACGTAGGCAGATTGTAATTTAGCACCCGTAAACTTTTACAGACAGGAGGCGGTAACATTGAAACTGGCGGTTTCTAACATTGCATGGGCGATGGAACATGACGAAACAATGTACACATACCTGCACGCTATTGGCTTTGCGGGCATTGAGATCGCGCCGACCAGACTCTGGCCGATGCCCCCTTATGAAAAAAAAGAAGAAGCGCACCAATGGGCAAAAAATTTACGGGAACACTATGGCCTGATGGTGCCTTCCCTCCAGTCCATCTGGTATCAGCGAAACGAAAATATGTTTGCGGATGAAACAAAACGCCAGACACTGCTTGCCTATACAAAAGAAGCAATCGGCTTTGCGAAGGCGGTTGGCGCCCATAACCTGGTATTTGGCTGCCCAAAAAACAGAAACCGGGATCCAGGCTGCCCGCTTACAAAAGAACAATGCCTGCAGACAGCGGAAGAATTTTTCAGGGAACTTGGCGAATATGCAGCAGCGCACCAGACGGCGATTGGCATAGAGCCGAATCCGCCAATCTACCATACAAATTTTATCAACGAAACGGGCGAAGCATTTGCCTTAGTGCGCAAGGTAGCAAGCAAAGGCTGCAAAGTCAATATAGACGTTGGGACAATTTTGCAAAACGGCGAGGATTTGGACATACTTTGGGAAAATATGCCATATGTCAGCCACATCCACATAAGCGAGCCGGGACTGCAAGAAATAGAAAAACGGCAGATCCATCAGGAACTGGCGCGGATACTTACCGGGACGGGGTATGCCGGATACGTGTCGATTGAGATGAAAAACTTGGAAAATATAAAAAAAGTGCAGGAAATATGTGCGTATGTACGCCATGTTTTTGCGGCGTGAAGCCTGGGAGGATGAAAATGTTATACGAAAAAAGAGACGGCGTTCCAAGATTTTCCTGCGAGGAATACCGACCGAAACAGACGAAATACTGCGTGCTCATCCCCGTCATCAATGAAGGGGAGCGCATCATAAAAGAACTTTGCCGCGCAAAGCGCACAGGCGTGATGGAAGCGGCGGATGTGGCCATCTGTGACGGCGGCACTACGGACGGATCGCTGGAACGGACGAGGCTGGAAACGCTTGGCGTAAATACATTGCTTGTCAAAGAAGATACAGGAAAGCAGGGCGCACAGCTTCGCATGGGCATCTGGTGGGCATTGCAGCGCGGCTATAGCGGCGTGGTCACGATCGATGGCAACAACAAAGACAGCATTGAAGACGTTCCGGCTTTTATTGCCAGACTAGAGGAAGGATACGATCTGGTGCAAGGCTCCCGCTTTATACAAGGCGGACGCGCCGTCAGGACGCCGATGTTTCGCTACGCCGCCATCCGTCTGCTGCATGCGCCGCTCATTTCCTTGACGGCAGGCGCGTGGTTTACCGATACGACGAATGCCTACCGTGCGTATTCGGCCGCTTACCTGACGCACCCGGCCGTGCAGCCTCTTCGTGATATTTTCCAGACATATGAGCTGCTTGCCTACCTGTCTGTGCGCGCCTCACAGCTTGGCATGCGCACATGCGAGATACCGGTAGTGCGGGCGTATCCAAAAAGTGGAAAGATGCCGACGAAAATTTCCATGTTCCGGGGAAACGCCGGGCTGCTTGAAATTTTATTTGCCAATATGGCGGGAAAATATCATCCTAAAAACGCTTGCAGGAAGGAGTAACGATGACGGCGCTGTTTTGGAAAAGTGTGGAAGTATGGAAAGCATACAACGGCGAAAGCTGGCATATGGCATTGTTTGCCGCTGCCGTTTTTTATTTATGCGCTGCTGAAAAACACCGTGGAAAAAAAGCACTGTTAGCCTATGCGTCCCTTTGCCTGTGCGTATTGTTTTTCTTTCCGCCATTTTCCGCTGTGGCTGTCCGCATCATGGGGGAGGAAACTTATTACCGGATTTTGTGGATTCTGCCGGTGCCCGCTGTTGTGGCGTATGCGGCGGCAAAGTGCATGATGCAAAGACAGAAATTGTGGCAAAAGGCGGCCATTGGCGCACTTGCCGCACTGCTTATCGTAAAGGGCGGCGTTTATGTGTATGCGCATCCGACTTTTGCAAAGGCAGAAAATCTGTATAAACTCCCGCAGGCTGCAGTAGAGATCGGAAAAGTGTTAGAAGCGGAGGCAGAGGCAAAAAAAGACTGGGTCATGGCGGCAGCAGAGCCGGAACTTTTGCCGTATATCAGGCAGTATTCTGCCAATATCCATATGCCGTACGGGCGGGAGATGCTAGTAGGCAGATGGAGCATATCGCATCCGCTGTATGAAGAGATGACGCGGGATATTATAAAGCCCGCGCTGCTTTATACGCAGCTTGAGCGCAGTTTCTGCGATTACGTGGTGCTGCGCCAAAATCACCTCATAGACAGCGCATTAGAAGACTATGGCGCACAAAAGATAGCAAGCGTTTACGGTTATGATATTTACAAAACGAATTATAATTTTTATTGGTGGAAGGAAGAGGAGGAATAACATGAATAAGCCGGATGTGGATGCGGTATACCTGATTACGGGAGGCGCGGGCTTTATCGGTTTTTTCCTGTCAAAAAGCCTGTTGGAGCGGGGGGCGCGTGTGATTGGCTTTGACAATCTGAATGCGTATTATGACGTGACGTTAAAGGAAGACCGGCTTGCGGTCCTAAAAAAATATGACAGGTATACTTTTGTCAAAGGCGACCTGGCGTTTGCGCAGGATGTAGAAGCGGTATTTGAAACGTACCGCCCGCAAATTGCGGTCAACCTTGGCGCACAGGCGGGCGTGCGCTACAGCATTGACAACCCGGACGCTTATATCCAGTCAAACATCGTTGGATTTTTCCATATCCTCGAAGGATGCAGGAAGTATCTGCCCTTGCACCTTGTGTATGCTTCTTCAAGTTCTGTGTATGGCGGCAATGAAAAGACGCCTTTTTCCACGCAGGATAAAGTTGACACTCCTGTCAGTTTGTATGCCGCGACAAAAAAATCCAATGAGCTGATGGCGTATGCATACAGCAAGCTCTATCACATCCCGGCGACAGGACTGCGCTTTTTTACAGTGTATGGCCCATTTGGCAGGCCGGATATGGCATATTTTAAATTTACGAAAAAAATCCTTGCCGGAGAGCCGATACAAATTTATAATTATGGGGATATGTACAGGGATTTCACGTATATCGACGATATTGTGGAGGGTGTGGAAAATATTTTGTGCAATCCGCCAAAAGAAGATGAAAAGGGCGCACGCCATAAAGTATACAATATCGGCAGCCATAAGCCGGAGAAACTGACGGATTACATTGCCGTATTGGAAAAATGCCTTGGCGTTAAGGCAAAGAAGGAATACTGCCCTATGCAGCCAGGCGATGTGTACCAGACGTATGCGGACGTATCGGATTTGATGCGCGATTACGGCTTTTGCCCGGATACGCCGATAGAAACCGGACTTGAAAAGTTTGTGGAGTGGTACAGGGAATATTACAACATATAAGAGGATGAGCGTATGCAGATTACAGTAGCAGGGACAGGGTATGTCGGATTGGTAACGGGCGTATGCCTGGCAGAAAAAGGGCATGACGTTACGTGCGTGGATATTGATGAAAAAAAAGTAAAGATGATGGAGCAGGGTATTTCTCCAATCTATGAAGAAGGGCTAGAGGAGCTGATGCAAAAAAATTTTGCCGCAGGGCGTCTGCATTATACAACGGACGCGGCGGCGGCATACCGTAAGGCGCAAGTCATCTTTATCGGCGTAGGCACGCCGGAGATGCCGGACGGGAATGCCGATTTAAGCTATATTGCATCCGTATCCCGCCAGATTGCGGAAAATGTGGAAAAGGACTGCCTTGTCGTTGTAAAATCAACTGTGCCGGTTGGCACTAACGACAAAGTAGAGCAGTTTATACGGGATTTCCTGCGAAAGGACGTTTCCGTGGAAGTCGCTTCCAACCCGGAATTTTTAGCGCAGGGGACGGCGGTGCATGATACGCTTTACGCGGCAAGGTTTATTATTGGGACGAAGAGCAAAAAGGCAGAGGAAATTTTAAGGAAAGTGTATGAGCCGTTCCATATTCCGATCGTTTCTGTCAGCAGGCGGTCTGCAGAGATGATCAAATACGCGTGCAATGATTTTTTGGCACTTAAGATCTCTTATATGAATGACATTGCCAATCTGTGCGAGCTAGTAGGCGCGGACATTGAAGATGTGGCAAAGGGAATGAGTTATGACGCGAGGATTGGCGCGAATTTCCTAAAGGCGGGCGTTGGTTATGGCGGGAGCTGTTTCCCAAAAGATACAAAGGCGTTAAAGTTTCTTGCAAAGCAAAACGGCTACCGGCTGGAAACAGTGGAAGCTGCGGTAAATGTCAATACGGCGCAAAAGACAAAGCTCTACCGCAAGGCATGCGAGAGGATGATCACGTTTCAAGGTTTAAAGATTGCCGTTCTTGGACTGGCGTTTAAGCCGGGCACGGACGATTTGCGGGAAGCGCCGTCGCTAGAAAATGTTAAGCTGCTGTTAGGGCAGGGGGCGGATATTTGCGCGTATGATCCTGCGGCAGCAAAAAATTTCCAAAAATACTATCCGCAAGGCAGCTGTCTGCAAGGGTCGATTGCGTATGCCAATACGCCGCAGGAAGCGTTAAAAGACGCCAATCTCTGTTTCATTTTTACAGAGTGGGCGCAGATACAGGCGCTTGCCCCGGACGTTTTTTTGCAGCAGATGCGCACGCCGCTTGTATATGACGGGCGCAATCTCTATCCGGTTGGCGCAATGAAGGACGCTGGCATCGAATATTACAGCATCGGCAGAATATAATGGCCATGGTCATTCGTTAGGCACAAACTCATCCAGGTTTGTTTCATATTCGGTATCGGGCGCTAAAGGGGCAGAGTCTGGCTGGGTGCCTTTGTTCCAGCGGTAAAGTTTCCAGACGGAAACAGCCGCTACAAGGATGATCAGGGCAAGGAATACGATATGCACGATGGTGGATTTGGAAAATGCGGCGGCTTCCCCGCCATCATCCCGGGTATAAGGTTTTCTGGGAAAGTCGTCTTCGTCTAAGTCTTCTATTTTGAAATCTGCATCAAGGCCGTCGTAAATAGCGGCCTTGTTTCCCTTTTCTTTTGGATTTTGATTCTGTTCCATAGGGGTTTCCTGCCTTTCCTTGCAAAGACGGCATTTAGGGCTGCCGTAGTAATATTTTACAATACTGGCGCACGGATGTCCAGACTATTCAAAAATCTTAATTTTATACGCACGGCTCCTGCATGTTTTTGTACCATTTGCTGTACTTGGACATGCGGTAGGTGGTAGAAAGGCCTGCAAGCGTTTTTGGGCAAAGACACTGTTTGGCAAGCCATTCCCGTTTGGCGTGGTTCATGAAAGAGTATTCCTGATAAGTAATGCGTAATTCGGTCAGCCGGTATCCGCATTTTGGGCAGACGGGTTTGTGTCCGTTTAAAATGTGGATATGGCAGCAGGTTTGGCAGTAGTGCAGGTACATCATAGTCGCTGGTCCTCTTTTTCCGCAAGTCATACAGAAATTGTGTCATTCCATGCAGAAAAAGTCAACTGTAATTGATTGCGGTTATTCGACAAAAAACGGGAATGTATGCCGTACGCGCCATAGGAGATAGCGGTACATAAAGATAAATGTCAGCCATCTTCTTCGAGCACTTGAATTTCAAGATAATCAAAATCGATCGTTTCCACAAAGGCGTCCTGCGTAAAACGTGCTTTGCTGTGGCGTTTAAAGTCAGCGATCGTGCCATCAAGCCAGATCGGGACGCTAAGGTCAAATTCATAGCAGATTTGTCCAAGCGCGTCTAATACTTTGTGCGTCCTTGTATCATTTTTGCTGCTGCAGACGACCGTATCCTTTCGCAACCGATTATCCTGTATAATCTTTCCCCATAAACGAAACATGCGCTTTCTCCTTTTCCTGTGTGTTTTTTGGATGAACTGCTACATATATAGTATTAGATAAATCTGGACGGTGGCAATGTATCAATTATACAATAAATATGAAATTTTTCGAAAATTTTTGTGTAATTATTACATTTTAAAAAAAGATATGCTATAATGTACACGAAAGCATTGAGCAGTGCCGCGAAGTAATCTGGCAAAATGACTGCTTGCAGTCAATTTTGGCAGATTACGAAGCGATAGGGCGATAGCCCGTGAGCGAGGAAAACCGCAGGTTTTCCGAGTGCGCACTGCGAAGAAGGTGCAAGCTGACAAAATGACTGCTTGCAGTCATTTTAGGCAGCACTGCGAAGAAGGCGCAAGCTGGCAAAATGACTGCCTGCAGTCATTTTAGGCAGCACTGCGAAGAAGGCGCAAGCGAAGCAAGAACAAAAAAGCATGCAAGCAAGAAATATAAAACAGGATGAGATAATACATATGGAATTTAAAGTAAGCAAAAACAGTGAAGTAGATAGTTGGAAAGAATGCATCTTGATATACAACTCCGCGTTGCGGGAGATTGGCACAAAACTTGAGATATTAAACGACGAATTTCAGCATGTGCACCAGTACAACCCGATCGAACATATCAAATCGCGCATTAAGTCATCGGAAAGCATTGTCAAGAAATTAAAAAAACATGGCTATGAGTCTACGATTGACAATATGATAAAGTATGTCAACGATATAGCAGGCATACGCGTCATATGTTCCTTTTCATCGGACATTTACCGCATTGCAAAGATGCTCTCTAACCAGAGCGATATCCAGGTTTTGGCAATCAAAGATTATATTAAAAATCCAAAGCCAAGCGGTTATAAAAGCTATCATATGCTTGTAACGGTGCCCATCTTTTTGTCGGACCGCATCGTAGACGCCAAAGTGGAAATCCAGATCCGCACAGTCGCCATGGATTTTTGGGCGAGCCTGGAACATAAAATCCGCTATAAATTTGAAGGCAACGCGCCGGGGCATATTATAGCGGAGTTGGTCGAGTGCGCACATATGGTGTCGGAGTTAGATGCAAAGATGATGTCACTAAACGAGGAAATCCGCAAACTGGAAAAACAGTAAAGGCGGCATAAAAGCCCAAGAAATGAGGAGCGCCCAGACACCATGCGGCGTCCGGGCTATTATGAAAAAATTTATCTATATGCGCAATGAACAATACAATTTTTGTAATTCGATGAAGTTATTGTTAGTATACCAATCAAATATGAACATATTATGAACACAATGTAAAGATAACGTTAAAATTAACAAAAATACAGGAAGCAGACAGGAAAAATCGTGCAAAACATACAAACGTGAAAGGCATGCAAAAGTTACATAAAGCTGCTGGCAATGTATATACTGTAAATCAGGAGGGAGATGATCTGATGCAAGTAACCATTCAGAAATGGGGCAATGGTGATGTATAATCCGAAGCAGGGCGATATCGTATTTTTATTGACAGAACATATGAAATGCTTGGATATTGCCAGTAGAAATATTCGGTTTGTAGAAAAAATCCCTGAAGATTTGTTAAATAAGACACTGGCATATGTAAAAGCATTTTTTTGAATATCCTTATGCGGTGTCTTAAATTAGGCACAGAAAATTGACTGCCTGTGGCAGAGTGCTTGTCAATCTTGGCGGATAATGTTAGAATAGACAGCAGACGGTTGGATTTTTATGAAACAGCAGCGCAGCCGGAGGGCAGCTCTGGCATGGAGGGAAAATATGGACAACTTTATGGATAGGATCGCGCATAAGTTTAACGCGCAGGAGATGATCAAAGCAAACGCTGCGGCAGAGGCGGCAGAAAACAAAAGGCTTCGGGAACAGGCGGCTTCTTACCAGGAATATTTAAAAGAGATGCGGCGGCTAAACCTGATGAATGTAGAGATGGGCGATAAGCTCAATCAGATGCTTGATACGATGAAAACCAGGCTGGACGAAGCCCACGAGGCAAAGCAGGAGGAAGCAGACTGCACGGATCTGGCAGGGACGCTGGAAACGGTGAAAGAACAGCTGGCAGACCATGTACATAAAGAAAATGTGAAAGTATACCGCAATGTACAGGCGGTCGTTGTGGAAGAATGCGCAAAACAGACGGAATCTTATAAAGAGGAGCTTCAGCTTGTAAAGGGACAGCTTGCGGCTGTGCAAAAACAGGTCAAAATTGTGCTCGTGACAGGGATTTTGGGATCGCTTGCCTGCCTTGGCGCATTAGCGGCCTTGCTAGTGCGGCTGTATGGGATGTTTTAAGAGGCTGGCGCGTATGACGGAAGCATCCCCGTATTTTTTGCGGATGGCATCTATGGCGGCATCCAGCTTTGCCTGCTTTGCGGCATTGGAAGGCTGGGAAGCGGATGGCATATCAAACAGGCTCATCTGGACAGGCTCTTCTTTTGAGATGAGTTTGGATGTACGGATGCCCAAAAGCCGGACGGGCGTGCCGTTCCACAATTCATCAAAAAGGACGCAGGCTGTCCTGTAGATAGTGTCGTTAGAGGCCGTTGGCGTTTCAAGCGTTGTCTGGTGCGACACGCTTTTGAACGTATTGTATTTGATTTCGGTGCTGACTAAACTTGCACACTGGCCGGCGTTTCGCAGCCTTGTGCATACTGTTTCAGATAAAGAAAGCAGGGCGCGAAAAGCCTCCTCGCGTGTTTTGGCATCTTTTGGGAGCGTGATGGAATTGCCGATTCCTTTTAGCTCATACGGCGTGCTGTCCACTACAGAGCCATCAATGCCGTTGGCATACTCCCACAGCAGTTTCCCGTGGCTTTTTAAATGTGATGCGAGAATCGCCGGGTCGCTTTTGGCAAGGTCGCCGATTGTCAGGATGCCAAGTTTTTTTAACGCTTCCATGCTGGACCTTCCGCACATATACAAAGACGATACAGGCAGCGGCCACATTTTTTGCGCAATTTCATAGTCGTAGAGCGTGTGCACGAGGTTTGGTTTTTTAAAATCGGATGCCATTTTGGCCAGCACTTTTTTGTTGGAAATGCCAATATTGACGGTGAAGCCAAAAGTTTCAAAGATGGCATCTTTTATCTGCCCGGCAGCCTGTATGGGATCGCCAAAACGGGAGGCGATCGGGGTAAAGTCCATGTAGCATTCGTCGATGCTGACTTTTTCTAAGTCGGGGCAGATATGATACAGGTATTCCATCAGTTTGGCAGAATATTCTTCATAGAGCGGATGGTTTGGCGGCTCGATTGTCAAAAAAGGGCATTTTTTCAAAGCATCCGTAATCGGCTCCCCGGTCTGGACATGAAACTGCCTGGCAGGAGCGGATTTTGCGAGGACGATGCCGTGGCGGCGCTGCCTGTCGCCGCCAATGATGGAAGGGATCAGGCGCAGGTCAAGGGGATCGCCCTGTTTTAGCTTATGGACCGCACTCCAGCTTAGGAATGCGGAATTGACGTCAATATGAAAGAATGTTGTTTCCATAAAATCCTCCATGCCGGAGCCACAAACCCGCCTGTGAAAAATCAGCACACCAGTGTGGTTTTTCACAGTAAGCGCCTTAAAGCCTATAAGGCTATAAGAACATGTAACAGGTTTAGTATACCTGTTTTGGCAAGTCTTTACAACTAAATTAAATACTGTTACACTAGGATTAACAAACAGTCCGGCCATGCGGGCCAGGCTGTACGTGTTAAGATGCCGCATGATTGCGGCATTAGGAAGGCATGGCTGTTTTCATGGGAAAATTAACGAAGCATTATAGGCAATTATACTTGACATATATGAAAATAACTGTGTTGGCATTTATTGTTAACGCATTCTTTTTGCCTTTTTATATGAAATATGAAAGTACGGGGGATAATATTTTTACCGTCATTTTAAATGGCACAACCGTTGGGCAGATTGCGGACAAGACGGGGATTGACGACTGCATTAGAAAGGCGCGTCTGCGCATTGCGCGCGAATCGGAAGGAATTGTCATGCTTGATACGCAGCTTGTCATTGAAGGCAGGGAAGTCATGGCGGGGAAGATCGATTCCTGGGAAACGATAACAGACAACATGTACAAAGTGCTTTTAAACAGCAAGAAACAGACGCTGCACCGCTCCTATACAGTAAAGATCAATGAATTCATGGTAAACCTTTCTAGTGCCGGTGACGCGCTTTCCATGCTGCAGGCGGCAGTCAATAAATATGATGAAAAGAAGGAATACCAGGTCAGCCTTGCGTTAGATCCGACAAGGGAACTGAATGTATTGACGACGAAGGTAGAAAAACGCCAGGCGCAGGCGGCGCCGGAAAAAAAGAAGCAATTCCCAGAGGCGGGCGCGGAAGCGGCATTCGAAAAAATCTTTGATACGATGATGCCGGAAGAAAAAGATTTTGCGGATTACGATCTAGGGCTTATCGATCTGGAATTTGGCGACAAAGTGGAAATTGTGGAATCGTATCTTCTGGAAAAAGAATTGACGCCGCTTGTGGATGCGACAGCGATTGTGACAAAGGATCAGGAGAAAAATACGATTTATGAAGTGGAAGCGGGCGATACGCTTTCTAAAATTTCAGAAAAAACGCAGATCCCTACGGAGAAGCTGATTGCCATGAACGAGGTTTTGGAAGATGAAAATTCCATCATCCGGGTCGGGGACGAGCTGATCATAACGATCCCGGAGCCGGAGCTTTCGGTAGAGTGGCGGGAAGAGATTTATTTCGAAGATGATTATGAAGAAGAAGTGGTTTATATACCAAACGACGCATGGTATACGACAAAGCAGGTAACGCTGCAGGAGCCTTCCGCAGGGCATAGGAGAGCGATTGCGCACATTTCCTATCGGAATAGTGCAGAAACGGGCAGGGACATTATCAAAGAAGAAGTGCAAATGCAGGCAATCCCTAAAATTGTGGAGCGTGGGACAAAAATACCGCCGACCTACATCAAGCCGATTTCAGGCGGCAGGCAGTCATCGGGCTTTGGCAGGAGAAAAGCGCCGACAAAGGGCGCATCCACATACCATAAAGCGATTGACTGGGCGGTGCCGATTGGCACGGCAGTTGTGGCATCTACCGCTGGCACGGTCACCAAGGCCGGCTGGGGCAGCGGATACGGGTATGTCGTATATATCCGCCATGCCGATGGCCGGGAAACGCGCTATGCGCATTTAAGCAAAGTATTGGTAAAAGCGGGACAGAGTGTGGCGCAAGGGCAGAAAATCGCCCTAAGCGGCAACACAGGGCGCAGCACGGGCCCGCATCTGCACTTTGAAATATTGATCAACGGCGTCCAGGTTAACCCGCTGAAATACCTAAATTGAATGCGGGTGCAGCCTGAACTATTTACAAATATTAAAAATGTGGTATAATGTAATAGTTGCAAGAGAAAAACAAGCGACTGCGCAGCAGGCATTTGTTTTTCTTGCAACTATTAACGAGCAAACGCCCGGCGAAGCCGGGCAGGGAGCGCGAAGCGCGGGTTTGCGAGTAAGGCAAGAGAAAAACAAGCGACTGCGCAGCAGGCATTTGTTTTTCTTGCGTTACTATTCACGGCCTAAAGGCCGTTCATAGTAACATTCGGGGCGATATTATAAGTTTGCTTCGCAAAGATCGCCCCTCACACCTGAATCATATTCTCACGGAATGCGCAGCAAATGCGCATTCCTGACCCGTGAGCAGCAACTTTTTACGCGAATTTACGAGCCTGACAGTCTTGCATGCATGGCAGCCTTGCAAGTATAAATAATACGAGGTACACTATGGAACAATATGTGATCAAAGGCGGCAATCCGTTAGTCGGAGAGGTGGAAATCGGCGGCGCCAAAAACGCGGCGCTTGCAATCCTTGCAGCGGCAATTATGACGGATGAGACCGTAGCGATAGAAAATATGCCTGATGTGCGCGATACCAACGTCCTCATTCAGGCAATGGAGAGCATCGGCGTCATTGTGGAACGCATCAACCGGCATACTGTGAAAATCAATGCCTCGCAAATCCACACCCTCATCATTGAGGACGATTACATTAAAAAAATCAGGGCTTCCTACTACTTGTTAGGTGCGCTGCTTGGAAAATACAGGCGGGCGGAAGTGTCGCTTCCGGGGGGCTGCAACATCGGCAGCCGGCCGATTGACCAGCATATCAAAGGATTCCGTGCACTTGGCGCGGAAGTGGAAATTTCCTATGGCCTCATCCGTGCGGAAGCAAAAAAGCTGACTGCCAACCATATTTACTTGGACGTCGTTTCCGTTGGGGCGACGATCAATGTCATGATGGCAGCGGTTATGGCAGATGGGAAAACAATCATTGAAAATGCGGCGAAAGAGCCGCATGTCGTAGACCTTGCGAACTTTTTAAACAGCATGGGCGCGGACATTAAAGGTGCAGGAACAGACCTTATCCGCATCAGGGGCGTAGAAAAGCTGCATAAGACGGAATATACGATCATACCAGATCAAATCGAAGCGGGGACATTCATGTTTGCCGCAGCAGTGACAAAAGGGGATGTTACGGTTAAAAACGTCATTCCAAAGCATTTGGAGTCAATCAGCGCGAAACTGCTGGAGATTGGCTGTGAAATAGAAGAGTCGGATGACGCAGTCAGGGTTGTTGCCGCAAAGCCGCTGACGCATACCCATGTAAAGACACTGCCCTATCCGGGCTTTCCGACAGACATGCAGCCACAGATTACAGTAGCGTTAGGCTTGTCGCAGGGTACAAGCATTGTGACAGAAAGCATTTTTGAAAACAGGTTTAAATATGTAGATGAGTTGGCAAAGATGGGTGCCAATATTAAAGTAGAGAGCAATACGGCAATCATTGACGGCGTGCCGCAATATACGGGCGCCGGCATTACCGCACCGGATTTGCGGGCGGGAGCAGCGCTTGTGATGGCGGCGCTTGCCGCTAACGGATATTCCACTATAGATGAAATCCGTTATATTGAGCGGGGCTATGAAGATTTTCCACAAAAACTGCAAAGCCTTGGCGCACAGATTGCAAAGGTGACGGCAGAAAAGGAAATACAGAAATTCAAGCTGAAAATTGTATGAAAAATATATATAATATATGCAATATATAAAAAAGCAGGGAAGATTTTTCTCCCCTGCTTTTTTTACACTAAGGAAACAATCGATAAATTGTCTTCCTTTGACAGATCGTGGAACGTATCGCCTACTTTTACAATCGGCCGGGATAGGAAGTGGGTATTGACAAATACCACTTCACCGACGGAATTGTCGCTTAGCCGCACTTGCGTGCGCAAGTAAGTGTTGACCATATTTTCCAGGAAAGTCAGGATGTAGGAAGGCTCATATTTTTGCAGGCCCTCGTATTCAAAAATTGCGACTACCTGGAATGGGCACATTGGCCCGCGGTACAGCCTTGGCGCTGTCATGGCCTCATAAGCGTCTGCAATCGCAACGATCTTAGCAAATTTATCAATCTTGTTTGCGGTAAGGCCATGCGGGTAACCAGAGCCGTCACAGCGTTCATGATGCATTAACGCGGAATTTAAAACGTGCGGGTTTTGGATATGCGCACGCAACAGCTTATGGCCTTCTAATGGATGCGTCTTGACAAGCAGGTACTCATCCATCGTCAGCTTGGAAGGCTTTTTGATGATCGTGTCAGGAATTTTCGTCTTGCCAACATCATGCAGCAGGCCGCACATCGTCGCCAGGCGGATTTCCTCATCGTCCATGCGCAGCCACCGGGCAATCATATAGCAGATGAGCGAAACGTTAAGAGAGTGCGCATACGTGGAATCGTCGTACTCACGCATGGTGTGCAGCATGTCAAAAATGTTGTGGGAGCCGTTTGCGGATTGGATCAAATTCAGCGTAGGCTCTAGCAGGTCCGTAACGTTGACATCCACGCTTCCAGCTGCAAGCTGGTCTAATTTCTGGCGGAGAGAATCCACAGAGTGGTCAAACTGCACTTTAAACTCCACATAGCTTTTGCTCTTGCGCAACTGCTCAAAATAAGAGAGCTCCTCTTCGACTGGCTTGGCAGAAGCGGTTTCATCTTCCACTTTTGCGCTAAGAATGGAATAAAATTCCAAGCGCGTAATCAGACTGTCGGTCAATTCCGTGCCTTTTGTTAAAATCCGCTGGTTGTTGTAAGTAAAAATGTCTTCGGCAAGGATCATGCCGGGGAGTAATTCAGATGTTTTTAATTTACGCATAAGTGCCCTCCTGTCCTTAAATTTATTATAAATTGGAATGGCGATAAAGTCAATGGGAACGCGTCTGACTTTCTTTATTTTTACGATGCATTCCTGCCACATAACATGCATTGTCATGAAAACAGCATGAAACGGGTTTTAATTCATGGTTGAGGGAATAATGAATATTTGATATAATAAGCCAACAACACCGTACCTAGGAAGGTTACCCATTGAAAGTTAAAATTGAACTGATAAGCAGCGCGAAGGACCAGGGCGCACATATTAAAACGACTAAGATCACGGAAGCCATTAAGCAGGCGGAAGCGCTGCTATCGGGCGAAGGCGTGGGTATTCCCGTCTTTTTGGACGGGGAGGCATCTGTATGTGAACTAGACAGGATTTATTATATCGAATCCGTTGACAATAAATGTTTTGTTTATACAAAATCCGAATGTTTTGAGGCAAAGTACCGGCTGTATGAGCTAGAGGAGATGCTCGATTACCGGTTTTTCCGCTGCTCGAAATCCATGATCTGCAATGTGCGCAAAATCGTTTCTGTAAAGACAGAGTACAATGCAAGGATGTCGGCGGCGCTGCTAAATGGAGAACGCATTACCATCAATAGGAACTATATGAAAGAATTGAAGAAAAGGCTTGGGCTAACATGAAAAAACTGATCGACATTTTTCACCAGACACTGATTGCTTCCACTGGCATGCTTTTGCTGCTTGGCATAGAGGGCTTTATTTATTTTTTGATGGGAAAAGGGGAGCATTTTACCTTATCCTGGTATCAGCCGTTTGCGATTTTATTTACCGGCTTCCTATGTTCGTTAGCAATCCGCATACTGCCGTTTGACAAGGAGATGGGCAAAGGGGCATGGATGGTGCGCCTTGCGGCACATTTTTTGCTCAACCTAAGCATTGTCCTGTTTGTAGGATGCCTGGCCAAATGGTACGACGATAAAAATAGTTTTTTTATTACCGTTTCTTTTTACATTATAATCTACGCGCTCGTCTGGGCGGGCATGCTGTGGTTTGCAAAGTATGAGGAGCGGCTCATCAACCGGGCGCTTGAAAAAATGCACGACCGGGAATAAACAGGCAAAAGTGATGGCACTGCAGCTTACCCACAGTTTTTTGCAACTTGGGCGGGCTGCTCTTTTTTTGCGTGGAAAATCTGCTATGCTAGGAATGGCAGTATACTATCAAAGGAGGCGGCATATAAATCATGCAAGCGATTACTGTAAAAAATCTTTCCAAAAAATACCGGGAACATCCTGCTGTGGACGGAATTTCTTTTGCTGTGGCGCAGGGTGAGTTTTTTGCTTTTTTAGGGGAAAACGGAGCCGGGAAATCAACAACCATCCATATTATCAGCACAATTTTGGAAAAATCAGGCGGCGAGGTGCTGGTGTTTGGCCATACGCTTGGAAAAGAAGACGATGCCATCCGGGAAAATATTGGCATTGTGTTTTGCAATTCCATTTTGGATAACAAGCTGACAGTAAAGGAAAATCTGTATACGAGGGCGTCTTATTATGGGTTTTCCAGGAGGGAAACGAGAGAACGGGCTAAGCGGCTGCAGGAGAGTTTTGCGCTTGGCCCGGTCTGGAACCAGAAATATGAAAAGCTCTCTAGCGGGCAAAAAAGGCGCGTAGATATTGCAAGGGCGCTGCTGCACCATCCAAAGATATTGATCTTAGATGAGCCAACGACCGGGTTAGACCCAAATACCCGAAGATTTGTCTGGAATTATATCGAAGAACTTAGAAAGTCGGAAGAATTGACAATCTTTTTGACGACCCATTATATGGAGGAAACGGCAGATGCCGACCATGTAGTCATTTTGGACAAGGGGAAGGTCATTGCAGACGGGACGCCCACGCAGTTAAAATGCAGCTATGCAAAAAGCCGCCTGCTCTGGTATGCGCCGCAGACGGCAGAAAACGATGCGCTGCTTAGCGGCAGGGAATATTCCTGCCAGGCAGGCCATTATACCGTGTTTTTTGAGGGAAATATGACGGAGTTTTTGTATGCCAACCGCAGTAAGATCACGGATTATGAAGTGATAAAAGGAACGATGGACGATGTTTTCCTAAACCTGACAAGAAAGGAGCTGGCGAAATGAGAAAATATATAGGACTTACCAAACGAAATCTGCTCGTTTATTTTAAGGATATCCAGGCCATCTTTTTTTCCATGCTCACGCCGTTTATCCTATTGCTGCTCTATCTCTTGTTTTTGAAAGATACGTTTACGGAGCCGATAGAAAGGGAGGCGCAGGCGTTTCACCAGTTTCTTGCGGCATCGGATATCGAAATGTTTGCAAATGGGCTGCTGCTTTCCGGGATTTTGGGCTCTGCGATGATAACCGTATCCTACAATGCGCTTGTGACGCTTGTGCGGGACCGGGAAAATGGGGTGGATTATGACATTTGCGCAACGCCTGTTGATAGGGAGCAGATTATTTTAGCTTATTTTACGGCATCTGCCATCTCTGCCTTTGCCATGTCGGCACTGCTTTTATCTGGCGGGCTTTTGGTTTTGTGCACGATGGGGGAGCTGTATCTGACGGGAATGGATATCGTGAAATTGTACGGCATCACTTTGCTTGGCTGCCTTTGTGCTACCGCGCTTTTCATGCTCCTTGTGCTGTTTATCAAAACATCGTCTGCCTGTAGCGCGTTTGGCGGGCTTTTGTCTGCAGCGACGGGATTTTTGATCGGCGCCTACATTCCGCTGTCACAGTTTTCTAAGGGCATACAGTCTGTCTGCAATCTTTTTCCGGGGACAGGCATTACCGTTTTGTACCGGAATGTCCTTCTTGGGCCGGTTTTAAGCCATATGGAGGAAGGCTTAGGCGGCATGGACGGCGGGATGTTTGCAAAGTCGCTTAAAGAAACTTTTGTTTTTGCATCACAGCTGTTTGGCCAGACGCTTTCCCCGTCTGGCATTGTTTTGCAGGCGGCTTTTGGCATTTTGTTTTGCGTGGCGGCAATTGTGCTGGTTTATCCAAAGGTGTATAAAAGGAAGTAAGAACCAAACATGAGTTTTTGTAGCATTTTATGAAATAGTGTGATAAAATGAAAATGTTTGGAAGATGTTTAAAGAAGCGAAAAGATGCATCCTACAGACGGACTGACAGAAATGCAAAACAATCCCTGGCATAGGCAAGGAAAGCAAAATGGAATATACCAGGGGGGGGGTATTGTATGAAGAAAAAAAGAACGTGTGGAAAGATTTTTAACAGGAGTCTTGCATTTTTGCTGGCGGCGGCATTGTTTTTGGCAGGGCTGCCAGTACAGGCGGCAGAATTTAAGGATGCCGTACCGGAAAATAATGCGCCGCAAAGCGAGGCAGTATCGGAAAATGAAACGGTGCCGGAAGGTGAAACGGCATCAGGCAATGAAACTGCGCCGGAAGGTGAAACGGCATCAGGCAATGAAACTGCGCCGGAAGGTGAAACGGCGTCAGGCAATGAAATAGCGCCGGGGGAAGGCGAAGCGGTATCGGGCAATGAAGCGGCGCTAGAAAACAAAACGGTATCGGATAATGATATCTTAGACGACAGAATGTACCGTCCAAAGTACCTTCCGCTCATCGAGCCCATGGATCTTCCAGAATACGAGATCCCAAGCCTGCCAGTGCCCTATGACTTAGAAAGAAGTTATGACGCAAGGAATATATTGCCGGCTGTCAGGAATCAGAATCCGTGGGGGACATGCTGGACATTTTCGGCATTGGCTTCCATGGAAACGTCGCTGATAAAGCAAGAGCTGCGGGATGCCGCATCCGTAGACCTTTCGGAACGCCATCTGGCCTACTTTGGGTACCATACAAGATATGACGCGCTTGGCAATGCAAGCGGCGATACGATAACAGTGGATGATTATCTTATGCGTGGCGGCAATGATGAAAAAGCGGTTTCCGCGCTTATGAACTGGCAGGGGGCTGCATCGGAAGCGGACTATCCGTATTCAACGGGAGATGGCTTGATGAATCCTTCTTCCGTGCCGGATTTGGAGCTGATTGCGTCACAGGATGCGGACGCGATTTTAAAAGACTGCTATCTGATTCCGGCAAAGGCAAACGATCCGCAGACGATAAGCAATATCAAAACGCTTGTGAAAGCATACGGCTGTGTCGGCTGGTCGTACTTTGACAAGCAGGGCGATATTGAATATTATAATAAGTACTATAATAGTGCGACACATGCCTATTACAATAATGTGGCTGATGAAAAACAACGTACCAACCATGCCATTGCCATTGTAGGATGGGATGATGATTATCCAAAAACAAATTTTGCATCTTTAAACCAGCCATCAAATAACGGCGCATGGATTGTGCGAAACAGCTGGGGGTCAAAATGGGGAGATAAAGGTTATTTTTACATATCGTATGAAGATGTTTCGCTTGGCCGCGGCAATCCGGCGTCTGTCATGATTGCGGGTGATGCGGATGAGTACGACAACAATTATTTTAACAGCAATACGAATGTAAATACATATGAGATTACAAAAAAGACAGCGCAGGTATATACGATCAGCGGCAACGGGGAAAAAAGCGAAGAAATATGTGCAGTTTCCATTATGATAGGAAGCGCCAATTTCAATTATTCCCTGCAGCTTTATAAAAATCCTGTGCTTGTAGACGGCGTTGTCAAAGACCCGGAAAGCGGTACGCCATTGTTATCAGAGCCGCTTACCGGCACGCTGGATTATCAGGGGCTTCATACGATTGCGCTTTCCTCTCCGGTAACTGTGGCGGCGGGAGACAGGGTTGCCATTGTCTTTACTTTTGAAAAAGATGAAAAAAACTGGGAAGGAGCATGGCTTTTTGCGGATCCGCTTTTATATGATCCATACCCTTCTATCCGCATGGAAAATGAGCTAAAAAGCGGAGAAAGCTTTGCGCATCATAGTTTCTTTGGCGGCTGGTATGATTTGGCAGAAAAGTTTAAAACGTCGCTTCGCATCAACCTGCTGACAAAGTGCGTCACCAGGCCGGAGTGGGAACTTATGGCAAAGGCGCAGTATGACTTTACGGACAACATCAAAGTGAAACTTGCATGGAGTCCCCGCGACGGTGCCGTGAAGTATAAATTATTGCGCAGCGTTGTGGGAACGGGGACTTTTTCTGAAATTGCAAAATTGCCCCGTTATGTAAGAAAATATGAGGAAAGCGTGGCGAAAGGCAACTATTGCTATAAAGTCGAGGCTGTTTTTGCGGATGGAAGGGAAGAGGCCGCAGTACCAGCGGAAGTGGGGCCGCCTGCTGTAATTTCGTTTCCCGAGGTTTTGGCAAAACTGTCAGATATGAATGCCGCGCTCTCATGGGATGCGATAAGGGGAGCGGCAGGATATGAAATACAGCGGAAAGCGCCTGGAGAGCAGGAATTTAAGACGGTAAAGCAAATTACGGATCCTGCGGCAAAAAGCTACGCTGATGACTTAAGCAAGTGCGGGTTTGGAGAATATACCTACCGCATCCGCGCCTATGCGTCGGATGGCAGTACAACGGCATGGTCTAAGCTAAAGAGCGTTTCTTTTGAATTTAAGCTTGAACAACAGGATTATGAGACGCTTCATTTTACGTGGCGGGAGTATCCGGGTGCAAAATATTATATTCTTACCATAAGAATATTGTATCCGGACGGATCGTGGCAGGAATGGGGGGATCTTGTTAATTCCACGGACAAAATCTGGAATTTATCAAAATATCTTAATCAATGTGGAGAAACCTACAAGCCATTCGATAAATACGGCTATCGTGTGGATGCGGTTGACATAAAACTTAAAGATCTTTACAATTATCCCATGATAATGTTCCAAACTGTTCCCGATGCTGTTAAGATTACGAGCGCGGCATACGAAGACGGCAAAGGCATCGTATTAAACTGGACGGGCGGCAAAGGCATACAGGATATGGAGATTTACCGGAGCGAAACGCCGCAGCGGCCGGATACATTTTATGACAGGATTATAGCTGATTCTAATTCTTCTTATACGGATGCTTTTGTGGAAAAAGGAAAATCTTATTATTACTGGCTGCGCTGGGTTTGGACTAAGTGGTCTGAGCCGTATGATGTGGAATACGGCGATTTTGTGCGCAGCGATTTGATTGTCGTGCCATTGTTTGATGCCCTAGAACGCCCTGTGGCGACGCCGCTCTCCGATACAACGGCAAGCATTACATGGAAGCCAAGGGCAGGGCAGGAAGCAGCGGGATATTATGTATACCGAAGCACAACGCCGGATGGTGGTGGCATCGAAGCTGGCAAGGTGACGGGCAATAATAAGACAACGTTTACCGATACGGGACTGACACCGGGGGGAACGTACTATTACAGCATTATGAGCTATGCGTTTGTAGGCGGACAGGAGAAAAAATCCGCGTTATCCGAAAAGGCGGGCGTAAAAACGCTGCCGTCAAAACCTGTGATGAACGAGATTAATCCTAGCAGCGGTGTGGCATCCCCGTCATGGAGTAAGGCAGCGGGCGCGGAAGGTTATATTGTGGAGCGCAGTGTCGATGGCGTATCTTTTAGAGAGGTAGCAAAGCTGCAAAATCCGAATGCGACAAATTGCAGAAATGCCGACATTGTAAATGACATCATTTACCAATACAGGGTCAAGGCATACAATACAGGCATGGATGGAAAGATTCAGTACGGTGAGCCTTCAGAGCTAAAAGAGGCTGTAATCTGGTCGCCTCCTGAACCTGTTTATTGGAGCGGCTTACGGTATGAGGCGGGCAAAGGCGTTGTATTAAGCTGGATGGGCGGCGCGACGAGAGCAAATCAGATAGAAATTTACCGAAGCGAAACGGCAACAAAACCGACTGCTCCATACGATCCATACCAAACAATCACAGCTGGCAATACTTCTTATACAGATGCAGCTGTGGAAGCAGGAAAGACGTATTACTACTGGCTGTGTCCTGTCAGGGTTGAAGGCGGGAAGCCCATACGCGGCAATTTTACGCAGGCAGGGACAGTGCAGATACCTATGCTACAGATTGCGCCGGCGCCGGTTGAACGTCTGGCGGCAGAGGCACTCTCCGATATGCAGGTGCGCCTTACATGGGAGGCAAGCGCAAAGGCGGACGGATATTATGTCTACCGCAGCGATAGCGAGACTGCTCTTGGAAGCAAAGCAGGGAAGATAACAGACGTAACCTATACCGATACAGGACTGACGCCAGGAAAAGTGTACTATTACAGCGTTATCAGCTATGCGTCTTCAAATGGGCAGGAAACACTGGCGGACCCTTCTGAAAAAGCGGGCGTGAAAACGCTGCCTTCAAAACCTGTATTGGCACAGCCGACAGTGCAGGGTACTGTTGTTTCGCTCTCATGGAGCAAGACGGCGGGCGCGGAAGGCTATATTGTGGAGCGCAGTGTTGATGGCGGAGCATTTGAACAAATTGGACAGATAGCAAATGTGGCTACAGTTAGTTACGCCGATGCCAATGCATCCGACCACGCTTATCAATACAGGGTTAAGGCTTACAATATGAGTACGTCTGGAGAAATGCAGACAGGCGAGTCCTCGGAGATAAAAAGTGTTGAAAATTGGATTATTCCGGGGGATGTGACTATTACAGGCGCGGCGTATGAGGCGGGCAAAGGCGTCGTGTTAACCTGGATGGGCGGCGAGAATGCAGAAGAGATAGAGATTTACCGAAGCGAAACGGGCCAGAAGCCGTCTGACGCTCATGCAACAGTCCCTGCCACAAAAAATGCTTATACGGATACGGATGCAAAAGCAGGAAAGGCGTATTACTACTGGCTGCGTCCGGTCAGGACGAGTGCGGCGGATACGCCTGTGCCTGGCAGTTTTGCTGCCGCCGGCATGGTTTCGATACCGTGGCTTGGCGCG
>QLIP01011997.1_pt1 | contig 42947 bp, 30 predicted proteins | sample 1769771 | NCBI WGS metagenome assembly QLIP01 (sample SAMN09428762, study PRJNA476227) | Gut metagenome, whole genome shotgun sequencing project. | isolation source: cecum | host: Rhizomys sinensis | place: China: Jinsha town of Minqing, Fujian Province | collected 2013-09-23 | reverse complement strand
CGTTGGGACTGGGCACTAAGATTGAGGCCTTGCCGAGGATTTCGATTTCGGCTATGGAGCCTGCGCCAGCGCGCGACACTATTAGGTCGGCGGCCTTGTAAGCAGCGCCCATATCGGTGATGAAAGCGGCCACCTTCACGCCCTTGTACTCATCTTGCAGGTGCTGATATTCCTCGATGTAGTACTTGCCCGTTTGCCAGAGCACTTGCACGCCCGCCTCCACCAAAGCAGGGAGGGCGGCAGCCATAGCGCGGTTGATGGTGCGGGCACCGAGCGAGCCACCCACCACCAAGAGCAGGGGGCGCACCGCGTCAAAACCGAGACGCTGACGCGCGTCGGGCATCGACAGCTCCGAGTCGACTATGTCGGCGCGAATGGGGTTGCCCGTGAGGCATATTTTATCCTCGGCAAAGAAACGTTCCATGTCGGGGTAGGCGCAACACACGGCCGAACACTTGGCGGCAAGCAGTTTGTTGGTGACTCCGGCATAGGAGTTAGGCTCCACAATCACTGTGGGAATACCAGCGCGCTGAGCGGCCTTGAGCACCGGGCCGGAGGCGTAGCCGCCAGTGCCGATGGCTATGTCGGGGCGGAACTCTTTCACTATTTTGCGCGCCATGCGCATGGCCTTGCGCAGCTGCCAGGCTATGGCTATGTTGCGCCACAGGTGTTTGCGGTCAAACCCCTGCACGGGCAGACCCACGATTTCGTAGCCAGCCGCGGGCACGCGTTCCATTTCCATGCGTCCTATGGCGCCCACATACTTGAATTGGGCGTCAGGCACACGCCTACGCAGTTCGTTGGCCACGGCCAAGGCGGGGAATATGTGTCCGCCGGTGCCTCCTCCGCTGATAAGTATTTTCATAGTGTTGATGGGTTTTCTCCTTGAAGTTCTTTGGGTAGGGCAGCGGCCTCGGCGCGGAGTTCAGCGCGTGTGGCATCCTTGGAGCGCACGGTGTAGCGGCTCACTGAGAGCATCACGCCGAAGGCTATGCTGCAAGCTAAAATAGATGTGAAGCCTTTGGATATGAGCGGCAACGGCTGACCTGACACGGGGAACGCGCCAGTGACGATTGCCATATGGAACAGGGCTTGCAGAGTGATGAACACCGCGCAGCCAGTGACCAGGAAGGCTGGGAAGATGTGGTTGCACTTATAGGCTATGGCATAGGCGCGAGCCAGCAGCCAGAGGTAGAGAATCATCAGCACAATGCCGCCAGCAAAGCCAAGGTCCTCCACCACTATGGCATAAATATAGTCGGTGAAGGCCAGAGGCAGGCGCGACGTTTCGCGTGAGTTGCCAGGGAGCACACCAAACCAGCCGCCGTGGGCCTGCGCCATGTAGGAGCGCATTTCTTGGAGGTTCTTGGCGTTGATAGGCTGCTCATACTTGGGTATGGAGTCGTTGGTGAATTGCTTGATGCGATTGAGCCATGTATTGTCCGACATGCGCGAGGTCTCTTGTAGGTTGGTGCTGCCTTTCAAGCCATTAATCACGTAGGTGTTGCCATATTGGTCCACCAACACAGTCTCTGCGGGCTTGTTCGGGTCCTCCTTGTCAGTAAAGGCCGTCTTGAGTCCATATAACACGACACCGCCCGCGAGATATATCATGAGAATGATGCCAAACTTGCGCCATTCCAGCGCACCACACAGGAGCATGCTGATGCTTATGCCCATGAGCAGCAGAGTGTTGGTGAGGCCCTGCATTATCAGCAGAATACCAAAGAACACCACAATGCAGGCAGCCTTGGCCAAACCGCGGTTGCGCGCCTGCTCATTCTTTTTGAGCACCGACTTACCAAGCACCACAGCGAGCAGCAAGGGCGCTGAGAGCTTGATGAACTCGGCGGGGTGGAACGAAAACAGTCCGAGACTTACGGCGCGTTTGGCACCATTAACCGTCTCGCCAAATAAGTTCACGTAGAGCATAGCCACGACGCTGGCAATGGCTATCACCTTGATTGGTCGCTCAAACTTGGAATAGTGCATGCGGCTGATGCCAAACGCTAAGGTGAACCCCGCAAAGAGTTCCCCAATATGGCGCAACAGAGGCATATACAGACCCTGCTTGGCAATCTCAAACGACGAGGCCGAGTATAGCTCCACGACCGAAATGAATACAATCGCGAAGTATACGCCCCAGATGTGAGTGTCGGGGGGATTGGGGGTGATTTCCTGAGCGGCGGCAGCGGTGTTGACGCTGGATATTGGCTCGTGGTTTGCTTGTTTGAAGGCCATGCTGGAGAGATTAGAGCGATTTCACAGCGGCGGCGAACTTATTGCCACGGTCAACGTAGGAAGTGAACAGGTCGAAGCTGGCGCAACAGGGACTGAGCAGCACCGTGTCGCCCTCGGTGGCCAATTGCTGGCACGTGGCGATGCACTCCTCGAGCGACGAGGTGCTCAGCAGTGTGGGCACAGCACCCTCGAAGAAACTCATAATTTTGGCGTTGTCGGCACCCATGGCCACTATAGCCTTCACCTTCTCCTTCACCAGGGGGAGGATTTCGCTGTAGTCGTTGCCCTTGTCGGTGCCGCCCAAGATGAGCACGGTGGTGCGCTCGTGGGGCATGCTTTCGAGCGCATACCAGCACGAATTGACGTTGGTGGCCTTGGAATCGTTGACCCAGCGCACACCATTGATTTCCTTGACAAACTCCAAGCGGTGGGGCACACCCTCAAAGTTGGCCAGCGCGCTGGCAATGTCGGGGTTCTTCAGCCCGAGGATTTTCGCGCTCAGGCCTGCCGCCATGGAATTATAGAGATTGTGCAGTCCATTCAGAGCGAGGTCGGCGCGAGGCATCGCAAACGGCTCATTCGTGGCGTTGATAATCATATTGTTTTCAGCGTCGATATAGGCCTTGGTCAGCTCCTCGTGGGTTTCACCGAAGGGGCATTGCTGTGCTTGCAGTTCCAGTTGCTCCAGTTGGCGGCTGATGATGGGGTCGTCCTGCCAGTAGATGAAGCAATCCTCGGGCGTCATATTGCGGATTATGCGGAATTTAGCGTCGATATAGCCCTGCATCTGGTGGTCGTAGCGGTCGAGATGGTCGGGGGTGATATTCAGCAGCACGGCAATGTTGGCGCGGAAGTCATACATATTTTCCAGTTGGAATGAGCTGAGTTCCACCACATACACATCGTGGGGTTCGCGAGCCACTTGCAGTGCCAGCGAGCGGCCCACGTTGCCCGCCACGGAGGCGTCGATGCCGCCAGCGCGGAGCAGGTGGCAGGTAAGCTCAGTGGTGGTGGTTTTGCCGTTGCTGCCGGTGATGCACACCATCTTCGACGAGGTGTAGCGGCCAGCCAGTTCAATTTCGCTGATGATAGGGGTGCCTTGGGCGGCGAGGGCGCAGACGAGCGGAGCCGTGGGGGGGATGCCCGGGCTTTTCACCACCTCGTCGGCGTTGAGAATGAGCGAGTTGGTGTGGCCACCTTCCTCAAAGGGTATCCCCTCGGCGGCGAGGGTGGCTTTATGAGCGGGTTTGAGTGTTCCCGAGTCGCTCAGAAACACGTCAAAGCCCTTATCTTTGGCGAGGATAGCGGCGCCTACGCCTGATTCGCCGCCTCCAAGTATGACTATTCTTTTCATGTTAACGTATCTTCAATGTGACAAATGTGAGGGCCGCCAAGAGGATGCTCACAATCCAAAAACGGATAGTGATTTTTGCCTCGTGCATGCCGCGCTGCGGCGCATTCCACGCCACGAGGGCGCTGGGGGTGGCATCCTTTTGGAAATGGTGATGCAGGGGGGCCATCTTGAATATGCGGCGGCCTTGTCCGTAGCGTTTTTTGGTGTATTTAAACCAGCCAGTTTGGAGCATCACCGAGAGGTCCTCGGCAAAGAACACTGCGCAGAGAAGCGGCAGGAGCAACTCCTTGCGAATGAGGATTGCAAACACTGCAATGATGCCGCCGAGCATGAGCGAGCCTGTGTCGCCCATAAACACCTGCGCCGGATAAGCGTTGTACCACAAGAACCCGATGAGCGCACCGACGAAGGCGGCCATATACACCACCAACTCCTCCGAACCGGGTATGTACATGATATTCAGGTAGGTGGAGTAGATGATATTACTGCCCAAATAGGCCATAACCAGTAGAGCCACGCCTATGATTGCGCTGATGCCCGTGGCCAGGCCGTCGATGCCGTCGGTGAGGTTAGCACCGTTGGAGGTGGCAGTGACCACGAAGATTACCACCGCAATGAAGAGCACCCAGCCGGCAATGTTGCCCCAGCTGCCCATCCAGTTGGTGAACCAGTGATAGTTGAGGTTGTGGTTCTTGATGAACGGAATGGTGGTTTGGGTTGTTTTCTGTGCTGGCGACACATCTATTACTTCGCGCGCGCGAGGGACAGATTGGTTTGACTCCGCCGAGGTGGTGACTACGGCGGGGGAGGTGGCTTGCTGAGTGTTGCGCACCGTGATTGCGGGCGAGAGCATCATGGTGAGACCCACCACCAAACCCACGCTCACCTGGCCGATAATCTTATACTTGCCAGCCATGCCGTCCTTGTTGCGGCGGCGTAGCTTCAAGTAGTCGTCGGCAAAGCCGAGTGCGCCGAGACACACCGTGGCGAACACCATCAAGAGCATATACACATTGCTCAGGTTGGCCACCAACAGCACTGGCAGCAGAATGGACACGAGGATTATCACGCCGCCCATGGTGGGAGTGCCCTGCTTGGACATTTGCCCTTCCAGCCCGAGGTTGCGCACGATTTCGCCCATTTGCATCTTCTGCAGATGGTCGATAATGCGGCGGCCAAGCACCGTGGCACAGAGCAGTGCCAGCACGAAGGCCACCGAAGAGCGCACGGAGACGTAGTTGGCCAGGCGGGCAAACGTGTTGCCGGCTAAGGCCCAATCGCTAAATAGGGTATATAGCATCGTTAGCTGTTTTGGGAATTAAAGGCGGCTGTGATTTCTTCGCGGTCGTCAAAGTGATGTTTCACGCCCTCCACTTCTTGATAATCCTCGTGGCCCTTGCCCGCAATGAGGATTACGTCGCCTGGCTCGGCCATAGCAGCGGCGGCGGCGATAGCCTCGCGGCGGTCGACTATGGTAGTAGCCTTCTCCTGAGTTTCGGCGGTGAGTCCGGCCTGCATATCGGCCAGAATATCTACGGGGTTTTCAAAACGGGGATTGTCGGAGGTGAGGATTACACGGTCGCTCAGGCGGCAAGCCTCAGCGGCCATAATGGGGCGCTTGCCGCTGTCGCGGTTGCCGCCGCAGCCCACCACGGTGATGATTTGGCGGGGCTTGATTTCGCGAATGGTTTCGAGCACGTTCACCACAGCGTCGGGCGTGTGGGCATAGTCCACGATAGCCACCACGCCCTTGGACGAGCGCACAGCCTGGAAACGACCGGCCACAGGCACCAGTTCGCTCATGCGGCGCAGCACATCCTCGGCGTCCCAGCCCAGTAGGCAGCACGCGCCATATACGGCCGTGAGATTGTAGGCGTTGAAGCGGCCAGTGAACATCGTCTCCACCTCCTTGCCGTTGAGGCTCATCAGAGTGCCATCGAGGCGGCTCTCAATGATGCGGCCCGAGAAGTCGGCCAGGCCATGCACCGAGTAGGCACAATGCTTGGCGGGGCAATTTTGCAGCATCACGGCGCCCACCTTGTCGTCGGCGTTGGTCAGCGCGAAGGCCGAAGTGGGGAGTGCGTCGAAGAAACTCTTCTTGGCAGCAAGGTAGGCCTGCACCGTCTTGTGATAGTCGAGGTGGTCGCGGGTGAGGTTGGTGAACACACCGCCAGCGAAGGTCAAACCCGCAATGCGGTGCTGATGGGCGGCGTGGGAGCTAACTTCCATAGCCGCGTAGGTGCAGCCAGCGCTCACCATCTTGGCCAGCAGCTCATTGATCGACCAGGAGTCGGGGGTGGTTTGAGTGGCGTGCACCGCCTCGCTGTCCACGTAGTTCACCACGGTGGAGAGCAGACCAGCCTTGTGGCCCATTAGGCGTGCCATTTCATAGATGAGAGTGGCGGTAGTGGTTTTGCCGTTGGTGCCCGTCACGCCCACGAGTTTCAGTTTGCGTGAGGGGTGGTCAAACCACTGGTCGGCCATCAGGCCGAGTGCCACAGCCGAGTTTTCCACCTCCACGTAGGTGATGCCAGGGAGGAGTTTGTCGGGCAGTTGCTCACACACGATTGCAGCCACTCCGGAGTGCTCAAGCAGGGGAATGAAACTATGGCCGTCGACGGCAGTGCCGCGAATAGCCACGAACAGCGAGCCGTTGGTCACCTTGCGAGAGTCGAAGGTCACGGCCGAAATTTCGGGATTTTTAGGTCCGATGATGCGCGATGGCTTCAGGGCCTGAATGAGGTGGAGTAGTTGCATATGATGGATAATGACTGTTATTTAGCTGATTAGTTACGTAGGGTTAAGTGTACTTTATTACCGTTGCGAGTCTGGGCGGCCACATGGCCAGAGCCAGTGAAACTGACGTCTAAGCCGCGGGCTTCCAGGGCGTTGATTGCCTCGCGCAGTCCCATACCCACCACGTTGGGCATCTTGGAGCCTTGGGGGGCTTTGGCGCTGGACATTTGGCGCGGCGTCTTATTATAGAACTGAGCGAAGGCCTCGCTGAGACGTTGGTCGCGTGAGGCGAACAACATTGGCGCGGTGGGCGCAGGCTCCTGGGCCGAGCGCGAATAATCGCCCTTGTAGTTGCCAAGCATGCCGCGCGAATACATTGATATAGCGGTGTTTTTGAGCACCACGCCCGAGGTGGTGGCAGCGCCGAAGGCCGCCTCGCGGGGGTGATACATCAGCACCACGCACGAATATTCGGGATTGTCGGCTGGGAAGAACCCGCAGAAAGCCAGACGCTTGCGCGAGGTATCATACTTGCGCGTTTCGGGATTGACCGTGTAGCACGTGCCAGTCTTGCCCGCCAGTTTCACGTAGGGGTTCTTCAGAGCGCGAGCCGTGCCATGCTCGCTCTCCACCACCAGCGACAGCAGTGCCTGCATCTTCTTGGCGGTGGCTTCGGAACACACGTGCTCGTTGATGTAACTCACTGGCACCACGGAGTCGATGCCCTCGCGGCGCAGCTCCTTGACCAGTCGTGGGCGCACGTAGCGGCCGCCGTTGGCCATAGCGTTGTAGATGCTCAGGGTGTGCAGCGGCGGAATTTCGGCCGCGTAGCCGTAGAATTGGCGCGAAAGAGTTGTGAGACCGCCCGAGCCGAGAGGCACCACGGGGAACCACGGCGCCATCTCCTCGCCTATGCCAGAGCGGAGGCGTTGCAGAAAACCGAGTTTGGCCACACGGTCGTGGTAGGCCTGCGGGTCGCGGTAGTAGCGCGACATAATTTTGGCCATGCCGATGTTGGACGACTGCTCGATGACGCCCGCCACGGTCAGCTGGCTGTTATAGTGCGAGTCGGTGATAGGTTGACCCTGGCCAAAGGCGCGGAACGAGGCGCCGATTTCGATTACTGAGTCGAGGTTCTGCACCACGCCGTCGTCGATGGCTATCATCATGCTCAGCGGCTTCACCACCGAGCCAGGCTCAAAACGGCGCACTGCGCGGTTCATCGCCTCCACATACTTGCCCGAGCCAGAGCCGAGCGGATATTCCTCAAGGTTGCTGATGGCCTTGATTTCGCCGGTGGGCACGTGCATCAGCACGGCGGTGCCCCACTCGGCGCGAGTTTCTTGCAGGCGGGTGAGCAGGGCCGTTTCCAGAATGTCCTGCATGCGGATGTCGATGGTCGACACCACGTCCCAGCCGCGCACGGCGGCCGTGTCGGCCCACTGACCTATGCCTCGGTTGAAGTTAACCAGTTTGTTCACACCTGGTTTGCCAAACAGGAGCGAGTCGAGCGCATATTCCAGGCCCGACATGCCATGCACCTGACCAGTGGCCGAGTCCTGGCTCACCACCCCGATGCTCAGGCGCGCCATTGAGCCAAAAGGCTGGCGGCGGCGCATCGAACTCTCGGCTATCAGACCCGTGTAGCCCACTTTGCGACCCTTGAAGAAGGGCAGCTTGCACACCTTCTGATAGTCGGCATGGGTCACCAGGCGGAGCAGCAACCAACCGCGTGGGGCTTTCTTGCGGAGCAGCGGTTCGCGCAGACGCTCAAACCACCCCTTCTTGCCGCGTTGCTCGGGGAAGTATACCTCCAGCGAGTCGGCCAGCGGCACAAGGTCGTCCACATAGCACTTCCACTTGAAGCCCTCCGACCCGAAGTCCATGCGCAGGTCGTAGTACTGCATCGTCGTGGCCAACACCTGACCATCGGCGGCCAAGATGTCGCCTCGCTCGGGCAGAATAACCTTTGACTTTCTCCCCAACTCGCGTGCGGCCACTTCGTTCCAGTTGCTGGCGTGCACAACCGTGTTCTTGAACAGATTGTAGCCAATCCACGCGGAGAGACCCAACACCAACACGACGATGATGGTGTAGCGAGTCATGACGGCCGTCCGCTTCGGTTTGCCTTTGGGTTTAGTTGCCATTGTTGTTGCGTGATAGAATATAGGGTGGGGTGGGTTGCACGGCCAAGGGGATGCCGAGGGAGTCAAGGCGGCGGCTCATGGCACTCTCGCGGATGCGGCTCATGTAGATGCCGCGTTCGCGCATGCTCGCCGACTCCACCACTTGCAGGCGCTCGTTGAGTTTGCGGATTTGCCCCATAGAGTCCTGACAGCTATAGCGATTAGTGATATAAAACAGCATGAAAATCATCACCATTGTCAGCGAGAGCCAATGGCGGGCAAAGAAATGGCCAGTGACCAACGTGCCCTTGATGAGACCAGAGTCGAAGATGCTCTTCATAATTTTTCGGCTATGCGGAGTTTGGCGCTACGCGAGCGGGGATTAGCACTCACCTCCTCGTCGGAGGCCACGATTGGTTTGGAATTGAGCAAACGCAGGGGCGACAAGCGGCGACCATAGAAGTCCTTCTCCTCCTTGCCGTCGAGGCGGCCCGTCTTCATGAAATTCTTCACCAGGCGGTCCTCCAGCGAATGATAAGTGATGATGACCAAGCGGCCGCCTGGGGCGAGCGACTCCAAGCTCTGCTGCAAGAACTGCTCCAGCGCGGCAATCTCGTCGTTCACCACAATGCGGAGGGCCTGAAACAGCTGCGCCAGCTCCTTCTTCTCCGCCTTGGGCGAAATGAAGGGGCGCACCACCTCGAGCAGGCGTTCCACGGTGGCTACCGGTGCTTGACTGCGAGCCTTCACGATGGCTGCGGCTATGCGGCGTGCATGACGCAGCTCGCCATAGAGATGGAAAATCGAAGCCAGATACTCCTCGCTCTCCTCCGTCAGGAGTTGGGCGGCAGTGCGGCCAGCGCGTTGGTTCATGCGCATATCCAGCGGCCCATCGAAGCGGAACGAAAAGCCGCGCGAGGCATCGTCGAAGTGATGAAACGACACCCCGAGGTCGGCCAAGATGCCATTCGTGGCACCCTTGACGCCGAAAAATCGGAGATACTGCCCAATATAGCGAAAATTGCCATGCACGGGGGTCAGACGCGGGTCGCTCCACGCATTTTGCAGAGCCTCCTCATCGCGATCAAACACCACCAGACGGCCCTTCGGACCCAAATTGCTGAAAATAGCACGCGAATGACCGCCGCCGCCAAAAGTAGCGTCGGCATAAACCCCTGAGGGATTGATGTTTAACCCCTCAATGGTTTCATTCAACAGAGCCGGAATATGGTATGTAGTCTCCGTAATCATGCCTCAAATTTACACATTTTTTTGCAAATAATTTACAAAAACAAACAAAAAATTTTTCAACAATCATTAAAATACTGAATTTCAACGTCTTATCGCCATATTTGCGTATGTAAATCAAGCCAATGCAAACCAAAGATTTGCAGTGTGCAAAAAAATGTGTATATTTGCAGCATGAAAAGAATTTATCTTACGATAGCGGTGGGCGTAGCCATGAGCGCGTCGGCCGCAGTGATCAAAACCTTGCCTGCAATTATCTCTGAGAGCCAGATAGTTAGCGGCGAAAAGTATCTCCTCCACAACGTTGGTCGCAACAAATGGGTCACCGAAGATGCCTACGCCGCCCTCGTTATGGCTGGCCAACCCGCCTTCGGCACTGGCGACTCCAACGGCTACGCCTTCACCATCACCCGAACCCCCGAAGGTCTCTACACCTTCGCCACCGCCACTGGCCGCTACATTCCCGAAGTGGGCAACGGTCCAATAGCCTCCGTAGGCTCTCCCGACCGTGCTGGCAAGTTTACCATCACCGCTGCCGACAACGGCACTTTCACCATCGTCAACTCCCAGGATACCATCTACGGCTTTGACGCCTCCGATGCCAACTTCGTAGGCTGGAACGCTGGCAAAGGCACCAGCTGCTTCTACCAACTCATTCCTGCCGAGATGGGACCTGCCGCCTATCCTCTCGCCGCCTACGATGAGCCAGAGGATAAGTCCGCTCCCAACCTCAATAAATGGCTCAACCAGGACTCCCTCCGCGCCTCCTGGGTGAGTCTCAACACCGACAGTTCGCCCAAAATTTACCCCGCAATCACCCTCTGCGGCGACACCACCATCACCGTGTGGCGCGGCGAACGAGCCGCCCTCAAGGCACTCGTCATGGCTCCCGCCAAGGTTGAAAATCTGGAGCCTACCGCTTCGCTGCCCTGGGTAAGCCCACGCTGGATGCGCTACGTCATCACCGACGACATGAAGGCCTGTGGCGACCACAAATTCTCACTCCCCACATGGCTCTCGCCCCAGGTGATTGACCTCCCTGGCGCACTGACGCTCAACAAACAAACCACTCGCCCCGTGTGGGTGAGCATCGACGTGCCTGCCGACATTGCTGCTGGTACCTACGACTGCACCCTCACCATAGGCACGGCTCAACTCGTGGCGCATATCCAAGTAGTTGACCGTCAGCTTCCTCCGCCCTCCGAATGGTCCTTCTGGCTCGACCTTTGGCAGCAGCCTTACTCCGTGAGCCGCTACCACGACGTGCCCCGCTGGAGCGATGCCCATTTCGAGGCTATGCGCCCCTATATGGAGGCTCTCGGCAAGGCTGGCCAAAAGGTGGTGTCGGCCATTCTTTTCCACGAGCCTTGGGGTGTGCAAAGCCACGACAAATTCGACCCAATGGTGGAAACTATCCGCCTGAAAGACGGTGGCTGGAAGTTTGACTACACCATCTTCGACCGCTGGGTCAACTTCATGGACCAATGCGGCATCAACAAGGCAATCAACTGCTACTCAATGATTCCGTGGGATATGTCGTTCCGCTACATTGATGAAGCTACCGACACCTACCAGACGCTCAAAACCAAAACTACCTCCAACGAATATAGCTCCCTCTGGAGTGCCTTCCTCACCGATTTTGCAGCCCACCTGCGCGAGAAAGGATGGTTTGAGAAGACTACCATCGCGATGGACGAACGCGGTCTGGGTGATATGCAAAACGCCCTGCAACTGCTCCGCTCCGTGGTGCCCGACATGAAGATGTCGCTGGCTGGCAACTACCATGCCGAACTCATCGACGAACTTCACGACTACAGCCTTGCCCTGGGTCAAGAGCCAAAGATTACCAACACCACCAAGAGCGCGCGCCGCAGAGCGGGCAAAATCACCACAATGTATACCTGCTGCGCCGATGCCTACCCGGGTCTGTTCAGCAACAGCCAATCGGCCGAGGCTGCCTTTATCCCCGTCCACTGCGTGGCCGCTGGTTTTGATGGCTATCTCCACTGGTCGTGGCTCAACTGGCACGAAACGCCCCTCACCGACACTCGCTTCCGCCTCTTCTCCCCGGGCGACACCTACTTCTTCTACCCCGGTCCGCGCTCCTCGCAACTCTTTGAACGCCTGGTGGAGGGTGTGCAGCTCGCCGAGAAGGTGCGTATACTCAAAGCCGAAAAGAGTAACCTCACCGCCCTCAATGCGGCTCTCAAAAACTTCAAAGACGCTTCCAATCAGGACCCCGAAGGTGCACTGAATGAGCTGAAAGCTGTGGTCAACATCATGACCCCAACGGCCCTGCCCGAAGTGACCGACGAGGGCGAACCCGAGGCTTCTACCCTCTTCGACCTCCAAGGTCGTAAGGTAGACTCTCCCTCCCGTGGTCTCTACGTGGCCTCCGGTCGTAAAATCGTAAAATAACCTTCCTTCATGAAAAGACTGTTTCTGGCTCTTGTCGGAATTGTGGCGAGCGTAGCCGCCCATGCCGACCTCGATTACCGTCTCTATCGCTACAACGCCTTCAAGGCTTGTAAGACGGCGGAAAACTCGGTGGTGTTCATTGGTAACTCCATCACCAATATGGGCAACTGGCACGAGCACTTTGGCGATGATTTGCGTGTGGTGAACCGTGGCAACTCGGGCGCTTTCTCCTATGAGGCTCTCGAAAACCTCGAAACTGTGCTGCTCGACCACCCTGCCAAGATTTTCCTGATGATTGGCACCAACGACATTGGTGGTGCCACGGGCACTCCTGCCTCCATCGCCGCCAATGCGCGCGCCATGATTGAGCGCACCAAGAACGAAAGCCCCAACACGCGTGTGCATATCGTATCCACCTTCCCCTCCACCAACGGACTGCGCACCATCGAGAACCACGCCGAAATCAACCGTCGCCTCAAGGCCGTCTGCGCCGAGACTGGCACCCCCTTCATTGACCTCTGGGACGAGATGATGGGCATCGTGGACAACTCCATCTCGGCCGACCGCCTGCACCTGACCATGCGCGGCTTCTACATTTGGAGCAATGGTGTGGCTCCTTTCATGGGGTCGGACTTCCAATGCACTTTGCCCGCCACCACCTCCGCCCCCAACTCCTACTACTGGAGCAACGGCAACGGTCTGCGTGTGAATATGCTCGTGGGGCTGCCCATTAAGAACACCGACAACCTGCTCGTGGGCGGCTGCCTGATCAATCAGGGCGAGTTTCACGAACTGCTCGGTAACCCCACGGTGAAAAATCGCGGTTCGCAGTATGGCTTCGGCGACTATGGCACCGATAAGTGGCTGGAAATCCTCGCCAATATGTTCGACGTGGACCCCGAACGCAAGCAGCAACCCGCCCGCATCTTCCTCAATATCGGCGGCGGCGACATCGCTGGTGGCGTGGATATGGCCACTATCAAGAGCAACTATCAGGCCTGCGTGAAGAAACTTCAGCAGAAAGCCCCCAACACCAAACTCTATCTGGTGAGCATCACTCCCCACACCGACACCACCAAGAACAGCTCCGTCAAGACTTTCAACTCCTGGCTCAAAACCTACGCCGAGGAAGTGGGTGCCACCTACGTGGATATCTTCACCCCCTGCGCCCGCACTTCTGGCTCGGCCAACCCAACTTATATTTCTAATAAGTATAACGGCCCCTACACTACGCCGCTGGGCAATTTGGCCATAGCGCGTGTGTTGGCCGAGTATATCCCCGACTGCCACATCTCCCTCACCGAGGAGCAGCTCACGACCCGCGTGGCGCTGATTGATGCGCGTATCACCATCGGCAATATGCTCACCAAGTACTACACCACCGCCACTGGCACTGCCACCGGGCAAGCTGCCGCCGAGGGTGTGGAAGCCTTCCGCAAAAAACTCCCCGAAATCTACGCCGCACTCAACGACCCCAACGCCACCGCGGCTTCGCTCAAGACGGCAGCCACCACCTTCCAGCCCCTCGTGGCTGGCCTGAACCAGTTGAACCCTCCCACCTCGGGCGAGTATTACAACATCACCGCCAAGCGCGGCAATCGCGCCGTGCATATGACCAATGCCTCGACCCTCGCCTCCACCCCAGCCGATAACGTGAACGGCACCGAGGCGAGTGCACAGTGGCAATTCGTGCAGCGCGAAGATGGCACCTGGAACATCATCAACCGCCAACACTCGGCTTATCTCACTGCCTCTATCACCGCCTCCACCACTGAGCCTGCGAAGGGCTGGACCATCAAGACTCACGACGCTCAGGGCACTTATGCCGTGGTGTGCGGCACCGCCCAGTTGCATCAGTTGACCAACGGCAACCTCACCTCGTGGGGTGGCGGCAACAATCTCAGCGACGAGGGTTGCGCCTTCTATCTCAACCTTGTGGACATCAACGGGCAGCCCACTACGCCTCCCACTTCCGTCACCGAGCCTGTGGCTTACTCCGCCGAATACCCCTATGTGTATCGCGTGATTTCGCGCCGTGGCAATAAGGTGTCGGCTGCTGTGGAAGGCTCTGGCGCAGTCATGGGCAAAGATGGCACGCCCGACCTGGCCGAATGGAAACTCTTAGCGCGCGAAGATGGTAAGTTCGACATTATGAACGTGGAAAAGGAAACATTCCTCGACCCGGCCAACCTCACCCTTCTGTCGGGTACCAACTACCGCTTCGAACTCTCTGCCGATAGCCCCAAAGAGGGCTGGACATTCACCCCCACTGGCACTGCGGAGTATATCATCAGCAGCGGCAATGTGCAGTATCACCAAAGCAATGCCAGCCTTGGTTGGTATCTCATCAACTATGGCGGCGGCAACAATACCACCGACGAAGGGTGCATCTTCCGCCTCGAAGGCGGTGCGCCCGCTATCAAGGCCTCAGCCGTGACTCTCAGCACCTCCGAACTTTCGCTCTACGAGGGCGCTATGACCACGCTCACGGCCGCTGTTTCCCCCTCCGACGCTGTGAACAAAGACCTGAAATGGACCAGCAGCAACCCGCGCATCGCTGCCGTTGACGGCAACGGCATGGTGATTGGCTCTGGCCTCGGCACCGCCACCGTCACCGCCACCTGCGGCAAAGTCTCCGCCTCCTGCACTGTCACCGTCACCCCCGACCCCAACAGCTCCTGCCCCAAACTCACCACCCCCGCTGAGCCAACTACCACCTACGACCTCCTCGGCCGCCGCGTCCTCCCCACCCGCCCCGGCATCTACATCGTCAACGGCCAAAAAATCCGCGTTAAATAAATCCACCTACATAATATAGCAACAGGGCGTGCTGTACAGCACGCCCTGTTGCTATATTATGTAGGGATTAGGTGAGGGCGAGGGCGAGGACTTCGGGGAGGGTGGTGACGTAGTGGAAGGTGAGGCCTTCGAGGTAGGGGGCGGGGATTTCTTCGACGTTGCGTCGGTTGTCGGCGCAGATGATGATTTCGCGCACGCCGGCTCGTTTGGCGGCCAGAGCTTTTTCTTTGATGCCGCCCACGGGGAGGACTTTGCCGCGCAGGGTCATTTCACCCGTCATGGCCACGTTGGGGCGCACGGGGCGACCAGTGAGAGCCGAGACGATGGCGGTGGTGATGGTGATGCCGGCCGAGGGTCCGTCCTTGGGTATGGCGCCTTCGGGCACGTGGATATGCACGTCGCGGGTGATTATTTCGTTGCGGATGCCGAGTTCGGGAGCATGGACCAGGGCATAGCGGTGGGCGAGGGCGGCACTTTCTTTCATCACGTCGCCGAGGTTGCCCGTGAGGGTGAGGGTGGAGTTGCCTTTGCCCTGCGTGAGGGCAGTTTCGATATACAGCACTTCGCCGCCAACGGCAGTCCAGGCCAGACCAGTCACCACACCCGCTTGGCCGTCGGTGCCATATTGGTCGCGGCTGATGGGGGCAACGCCGAGCAGCTCCTTGAGGTGGTCGGGGAGGATGGGTTGCGGGAAGTCGCGACCGCTCACCTTGGCCATGATATACTTGCGGAGCAGGGCCGCGAGCTGTTTTTGGAGTCGGCGCACACCGCTTTCGGCCGTGTAGCCGTTGATGATGGCGTTGATGGCTTCGGGGCTGACTGCGCATTCGCCTTCCTCGAGGCCCATGCGCGAGCGCAGTTGCACCAAGAGGTGGTCGGCTGCGATGTTCATTTTCTCCTCCACGGAGTAGCCCGACACCTCAATGGTCTCCATGCGGTCGAGCAGGGGAGCGGATATGGTGGAGAGCGTGTTGGCCGTGGTGATAAACATTACGCCTGAGAGATCGAAGTCGAGGTCGATATAATTGTCGTGGAACTTCACGTTCTGTTCGGGGTCGAGCACTTCGAGCAGGGCGGCTTCGGGGTCGCCCTTGTAGTCCTTGCCCACCTTGTCGATTTCATCGAGCATGATGATGGGGTTCATGGTGCCGGCGCGGCGCATGGCATCGATGATGCGGCCAGGCATAGCGCCGATGTAGGTGCGGCGGTGACCACGAATTTCGCTCTCGTCGTGGAGGCCGCCGAGGCTCACGCGCTGAAACTTGCGGCCCATGGCGCGCGCAATGCTTTCGCCCAGGGAGGTCTTGCCCACACCGGGAGGTCCCACGAGGCAGAGAATGGGCGCGTGGCTGCGGGGCGAATGAATCATCATGGCCAGTTGCTCGAGCACACGTTCCTTCACCTTGGGCATACCGAAGTGGCTGACGTTCAGCACCTTCTCAGCCTCGGCAAAGTCGGTGGCATCCACCGACTGGACGCCCCAGGGGAGTTCGCACACCACCTTGAGGTAGGCATACTGAGTTTGATAGTCGGGGCTATTGGGGTGGAGGCGTTCGAGCTTGTGAATTTCGTTTTCCAATTGCTGGCGCAGCTCGTCGGTGAGTTGCAGCTCGGCCACACGCTTGCGCAGCTCGGAGGCATCGTTGGCATCGGTGCCGTATAGCTCGGTGCGCAGCTCGTCCACTTGCGTTTCGAGAAACTGGCGGCGCGCGTTGTCGGTCATCTTCTCGCGTGCTCGTTGCTCAATTTCGCGCATCACGCGGCTGTTTTCATTGAGCGCAATCAGCATCTCAAAGAGTCGGTGCAGACGTTTGCGCTGCGAATTGATGCCAAGCAGCTGGAGGCGCGCCTCGGTAGTGAGGCTCGGGTTCATGGCCAGAGTGTTGATGGCTACGTCCATGGGCATATGATTGAACTGCTCGTTCTGCATGTCGTAGATTTCCATGTTCTGACCCTCGCTTTCGGCGTGGGCGCGCATGATTTTGCGACACTCCTCGAGCATCATTGCCGAGCCGTCGTCGGGGCGTATGCGTGTGTCCTTGACCCCAGTGGCCGTGGCCATGATGCACTCTGGGGTGAGTTTGGGGGCATCGACAGCCGTGCCAGTGAGCTGGATCTTGTGGTTGGCGCGGATAAAGGCCAAGATGTTATTATCGGGCACCTTGACCACCTTAATCACCTGAGCCACAACGCCTATCTGGGCGAGTTGCTCGGGCATGAGGGGCCAGGCCTCCTGCGACTCGTTTTGAGCGCAGATGCCGATGGCGCAATTTTTCTCATTGGCGGCAATCACCAGTCGTTTGCTCTCCTCGCGCGTGATAGTGAGCGGATAGACGGTGTCCGGAAACATCACAAAACTACGGGTGGGCAGCAGCGGGAGGGCGTTTAAATCTATAGTAGCGTCAAACTTTGAGGCATCAACCTCGATATGACCGAGAGTAATCTGTTCCATAATTGCCTGCAAAGTTACGCAAAAATCCTGAAATTTACAAGTTGGACACCAGCACTGCGGCTATGAGCAGCGGCGCAACGTAGCGTATGATGTAGAGCAGGAGGGTGGATATGTGGGTGCGGAAACTGCCGTTGTTGGTGAGTTGGTTTTCGAGCAGGTTGCGCGGAGCCACCCAGCCCACGAACACGCACATGCCGATTGCCGCGATGGGGAGCATATAGTTGGCGGTGACAGTGTCGAGAAGGTCGAAGAAGTTCAGACCCGCAATGGTGAGATGATTGAGCGGGCCCATGCTCAGCGAGCATACGATGCTGAGCACCGTCACGATGCCCATGAGGCTAAACACTGCCTTGCGGCGCGAAAAATCGAGGCGGTCCTCCAGGCAGCGCACGCACACCTCCACAATTGACACCGTCGACGTGATGGCCGCAATGACCAGTAGCAGGAAGAAGAGCGACGACCAAAGGGCGGTGAATGGCAGCTGCATGAACACCTCGGGGAGGGTGACAAACACCAGCGCAGTGCCCATCACGCCATGGCTCTGCAACCCAAAAGAGGTGAGCGCTGGGAAGATAATCACGCCCATCATCACGGCCACCACCAAGTCGAGCAGCGACACGGTGGAGGCGGTGCGCGCCAAGCGAGTGTCGGCGGGATAATAGGCTGCGTAGGTCATCAAGATGCCCATGCCGAGACTGAGCGAGAAGAAGGCTTGCCCCAAGGCCTTGAGCACCACTCCGGGCGTGACCTTGCTGAAGTCGGGCGAGAAGAAAAACTCAATGCCCTCGCCAGCACCAGGGAGTGTGAGCGAGAAAATGCCAAAAATTAGCAGCAGCACAAAGAGCATGGGCATGAGGAAGTTGCTCAGGCGTTCAATGCCCTTTTGCACTCCGCCAAGCATCACCACCAGGTTGATTGCGCACACCACGATGGTGGCTATGAGCGGCCGCCAGGGGTCGGTGATGTAGAAACTCTTCTTGACCAAGAACAGCTCGGCACCTGGTTGCATACCATCTTGCGGAGTGTAGAGGCCGCCAGTGATGCTCTCCCAGAGATATTCCAACGTCCAGCCCGCCACCACCATATAGAATATAGCGATGAGGAACGCCGTGAGTACGCTTAGGGCACCAAACGCGCGCCAGCGGCGGTGCTTGGGCGCTACGGCGGCGAAGTTGCCGATGGCATCGGTGCCGCCAGCGCGACCGAGCGAAAACTCGGCAAGCATCACCGGAATGCCCAAAATGAGCACACAGAGAATGTATATAATGAGGAAAGCGGCACCGCCTCCACCTTGCACTTCGGCAGGGAAGCGCCAAACGTTGCCCAAACCAACGGCTGATCCGACTGTGGCGGCAATCAAACCTAATTTGGACGAAAATTTAGCTTTAGCCATAACGAAACGAACTTAAAAGTGTGTAAAATCGCGGCAAAAGTACGAAAATATTTTGCAAATTCAAAATTTCTACGTAAATTTGCAGTCCCAAACCTCGAAAAACAAGCTCGAATGGTGAAATGGTAGACACGAGGGACTTAAAATCCCTTGACCATTGCGGTCGTGCGGGTTCGAGTCCCGCTTCGAGCACATGCTTAACTTCGGCTTCAAAGACGCTTTGGACATCCTATTGGTCACCGTTTTGCTCTTTTGGCTCTACAAGCTGATGAAGCAAAGCGGCACTAAGAATATATTCATAGGTGTGCTCACCGTCATAGCCGTGTGGCTCGTAACCTCCGAAATCTTCAACATGAGGCTCACGGGCACTATCCTCGACAAGTTTATGAACATCGGCCTGTTGGTGCTGGTGATTATTTTCCAGGAGCAAATCAAGCGTTTCTTAGAGGAAGTAGGTTCCAACAACAAGTGGCGCGGCCTGCGTCGCCTATTCACGCGCCGCCTTGATGGCACCGTGACCGACGACGCCCAAGCCCGCCAACACAAATGGGTGATGCCGATAGTTTACGCCGTGATGAATATGTCGCGCTCGCGCACTGGTGCCCTCATAGTGATTGAACAGGTGATGAGCCTCGACCAAATCGAAAAGACTGGCGATATAATTGATGCACGCCTCAATTCGCGCCTCATTGAAAATATCTTCTTCAAGAACTCACCGCTCCACGATGGCGCCATGATTATAGCCCACGACCGCATCACGGCCGCTGGCTGCATCCTCCCCGTGAGCCACGACAGCTCCATTCCGCGCTCGCTCGGTCTGCGCCACCGCTCAGCCCTGGGCATAGCTCAAGCCACCGATGCCGTGGCCATAGTGGTGAGCGAAGAAACTGGCGGCATTACCATAGCCCAAGGCGGGGCACTGGCCACCCATGTGAGCACGGCCGAACTCGAACGCCGCCTAACCCATCTCAGCATTGAATGAACTCCAACTACCTCGACGATCTCAACCCGGCTCAACGTCGGGCAGTAGAGTATAGCGCCGGGCCAGAACTCGTGATAGCAGGTGCCGGCTCGGGCAAAACCCGCGTACTCACCTATAAGATAATCCACCTCCTGGCGCAAGGGATTGAACCCTGGCGCATCCTCGCACTCACCTTCACCAACAAGGCCGCGCGCGAAATGCGCTCGCGCATTGAGCAGAAAGTAGGCCCCGCCACCGCCGCCAAGCTCTGGATGGGCACCTTCCACTCCATCTTTGCGCGTATCCTGCGCAACCACGCCCCCCTCTTAGGCTATAAATCCAGCTTCACCATCTACGACACCGCCGACTCCAAGGCCCTGATTAAGACCATCATCAAGGACCTCGGACTGGACGAAAAGGACTATAAGCCCTCCACCGTCATGGGCGAAATTTCGGCCGCCAAGAACGCCCTCATCTCGCCTGCCGTCTATAAGCAAAGCAGCGACATTCTCGCCGCCGACCGCCGCCGTCGCCGCCCCTTGGTGTATCAAATCTACGAGATTTATTGCCATCGCTGCTTCGTGGCCAACGCCATGGACTTCGACGACCTCCTCTACTGGACCAACGTGCTCCTGCGCGACCACCCCGACGTGCTCCACCACTATCAGGAGTTTTTCCGCTATGTGCTCGTTGATGAGTATCAGGACACTAACTTTGCCCAGCACCTCATAGTCAAGATGCTCACCGAGCAGTCGGGCGCACTCTGCGTGGTGGGCGACGACGCCCAGAGCATCTACTCCTTCCGCGGAGCAAATATCGACCATATCCTCGACCTCAAAAAACATATCCCCACGCTCGAAACCTTCAAGCTTGAGCAAAACTACCGCTCCACACGCAACATCACCGAGGTGGCTAACTCGCTCATTGCCGCCAACATACGCCAAATTCCCAAACACGTATTCTCCGAGAATGAGTCGGGCAGCAAGGTGGAGGTGGTCAAGGCCTACAGCGACTACGACGAAGGCTATCTCGTGGCCAATCGCATCAGCGCCATCAAAGCCTCCTCCAGCTGCTCCTACGAGGACTTTGCCATACTCTATCGCACCAACGCCCAGAGCCGTCTGCTTGAGGAATCGCTCCGCAAGCGCAATATCCCCTATCGCATCTATGGCGGTCTGTCGTTCTATCAGCGCCAGGAGGTGAAGGACGCTATGGCCTACTTCCGCCTGAGCCTCAACCCCGACGATGACGAGGCGCTGCGCCGTGTGGTCAACACTCCTGCTCGAGGCATCGGTCAAACCTCGCTCAACCACCTCAGCCGCACCGCTATGGACGCGCGAGTGAGTCTCTGGACCGTGCTCAACTCCCCCGAAGATTACGACCACGGGCTGAAGAAGGCCGCCCTGACTCGCCTGGCTGGTTTTTGCTCCCTCGTGCGCAGTTTTGTGGAACTCAACTCGCGCGGTCTCAGTGCTTTGGAAGTGGCGCAGACCATTATCACCGACTCAGGACTCATTCGCCAGTACATCTCCGAACATACCCCCGAAAGCATCGCCCGACGCGAAAACTTGGAGGAATTGCTCTCGGCCGTGCGCGAATTTGTGGAGGAACGCATTGAGGAGGGTAACCCCGACATAAGCCTCGGCGACTTCCTCGGCGTGGCCGCGCTTGCCACCGACCAGGACTCCAAGGATGCCGACCAGCAAGCCGCTGAGCGCGTCACCCTGATGACCGCCCATGCCGCCAAGGGACTGGAGTTTGAAAACGTCTTTGTGGTGGGCGTGGAGGAGGAACTCTTCCCCTCCACCATGTCGAGCGACTCGCGCGAAGGCGTGGAGGAGGAGCGCCGCCTGCTCTATGTGGCCATCACCCGCGCCAAACGCTTCTGCATGCTCAGCCACGTGGCCTCCCGCTTCCGCAATGGCATGAGCGTATGGCCCTCCCCCTCGCGCTTCCTCAAGGATATTGACCCGCGCCTGATTGTCCGCGCCTCGTCCGACTCCGCTTCGGGCACCACGATGCGCACCTCCACCTACACTCCGCCCCGGCTCACACCTCCCCCAGCACCCTCTCCCTCTCCCTTCACCGGCCCGAAATACGATGCCCCGATGACTGCCGCTCCAGCCGCCCCCTCGCGCCCCACCAACAACGACCAGCTGGCCGCTGGCATGCGAGTGCTCCACCCCAAGTTTGGCCCCGGCACCCTCATTGAGATAGACAAGAGCAACCCTCTCGACCACAAAGCCACCATCGACTTCGACACCTCTGGCCGCAAAGTGATGCTCCTCCGCTTCGCCAAGCTCACCCCCCAACCAAATTAAGAATTATAAATTAAAAATTATTGGGCGGTGGCGTGGAGGTAGGCGGTGCGGGCGGTGCAGAAGGTGCCGAAGGAGGTGGCGTAGGCGGTTTGGGCTTGGTAGAGGAGGGTTTGCGCCTCGAGGAGCGAGGTGATGGTGGCGGTGCCGGCCGAGTAGTAGAGGCGGTTGAGGCGCATATTCTCGGAGGCTTGGCCTATGGCCTCGTGGGCTATCTCCATCTTGCGGTGGGCGGCGGTGAGCTCGTCCCATTTGTTCTGCATATCAATCTGAATCATCTCGCCGAGATTGTCGCGCTCGAGTTTGGCCTTTTCGAGTTCCAGGTTCTTGCGCTTAATGGCGTGGGAGCCGCCCCACCAGTCGGATAGGGGCACGGACACCATTAGTTGCAGCGATCCATAATTCCGGTTCTCATCGAGCAGATTGTAATAGTACCACCCAGCGCCGGCGGCCACCATTGGGAGATGTTTGCCCACCTCCATCCGTTTTTCGAGCTGCTTGGCGCGCACCTGCTGGTTGAGCAACTGATAATTGAGGGTTTCGGGCAGAGCCTGAGCGGGGTCGACGCGGAGCGACAGCGGATATTCGGGCACCTCGGTGGGTATTTCCCACTGAATGTCGATGGGGCGGTCGAAATTGGCGCCGATATACTGCGACAAGAGCATACGCATGAGGCTGATGCCATTGTCGAGGTCGACCATATTGGCGCGATACTCATTGCGCTTAAGCTCCACCTTGAGCAGGTCGTTGTTGATGGCTAACCCAGCATCTACGGCCACCTGCACTTGGCGTTGCAGCGTGTCGAGCATTTGCAAGGCCTGGACAAGGGTGGCGCGGGTGCTGTGGAGGGTGGCGAGTTTCCAGTAGTAGGTTTCGGTGGTTAGGCTTACTTGCTGTTGACTCTGCTGGCGTTGCAGCTCAGCCACGGCGCGCCCCACCTTAGCCAGCGAATTGCCGTTGACAATCTGGCCGCCCATGAATAGGGGCTGAATGGCCTGCGCGCCGCCAATCACACCATGCTTGATGAGCTGCACCTCCAGCATATCGAGGATTGAAAACTGCACGGCGCGTTTATTGGCCACGAAGCCCGACCCCAAGAGGTTGACCTGCGGGAAATACTTCGTGAACACCTCCTTGGCCTGCTGCTCGGCGGCTTGGAGCGAATAGTCGGCCGACTTGATTGCCGCGTTGTGCTGCTCGGCCAGCTCGATGCACTGACGCAGGTTGAGTATAGAGTCGTTTTGAGCCGAGGCGGCGAGAGTAGATGCCGCCAAGGCTATGATTGCGAAGAGTTTTTTCATTGTTGATTTCTGCGTTTAACCAGCCAGTAGGCACAAGGGATGGTGGTGAGAATGAAAATCATGGTGATGGGGGTGCCGAAGAAAATCACCACACCCATAGGGTTCCAGAGAGCCGAGTTGCCGAGCACCATAGGCACCACGCCCATCGAGGCAGCTGCCGAGGTGAGGAAGATTGGGCGCATGCGTCGCTGCGAAGCCTCGAGCACGGCATCGCGCAGGGGCATACCTTGGCGCGACAGCTCCTTGGCAAAGTCGATGAGCACAATGGCGTTGCGCACCAGGATGCCGAGCAGGGTCACCAAGCCCAGAACACACGTCAGCGAGATGTCGGTGCCCATAATCAGCATACCTATGCCTGCGCCTGGAATGCAGAGCAGCAGCGACCCGAGCAGCAACAGGGCGGTGTCGATTTCGGCATAGTGAAAGAGGATGATGAAGAAGATGATAGCCACAGCAATGGCCAGCGCGAGGAGGATTTGCGGAAGCAGGTGCATGGAGCTGGACCACTCGCCGCCACGGGTGAGAGTTACGTCGGCTGGAATATCCACGCTTGACTCGATTGAGTCCATCACCGCCACGGTGCGGTCAATGACGTTGACGTTGCGCTGCACCTCGCCGATGACCGTGAGGGTGGGGACACCATTGCGGTGGTCAATCTGGGCGTAGTTCCACTCAGGCACCACGGAGGCGAAAGAGCGGAGCGGGGTGGAGGCCACTTCGCGCACAGGGATTGGTTCGGCGAGCAGTTCATCAACCGTAGAGCGCTGAGCGGTGGGGGCTTGGAGCACCACGGGGATACCATAGTCGCCCTCCCACACTGTGCCCACGGGCAGCCCGACCGAATAGCGCATGGCCAGCGTGGCTTCCAGTCCGAGGTTGGTCACCCCGAGGCGCGAAGCCTTGACAATTTCGGGATTTACCTTAGCCGCCACCAAGGGGGTACCCATCGAAGTGCGCACGGTGCGTAGTCCTGGCACGCGGCGCATGACGGCCGAGATGGTGTCGCCGAGGGTTTGCAGCTGGGCCAGATCGGAGCCAGAGAGCTGAATTTCGATGGGGTAGGGGGCGGTGGAATAGCTCAGTTGCTTGAAGCGCACGATAGCGTCGGGGAAGGCCGACTCGTAGCGCTCGGTGTAGTCGTTGAGCACGTCCACGGTGGCCTCCGCATCGCGTGTGTTCACGATGAACTGCGCGAAGTTGGGGCCGCCCACCTGCGGAGCGTAGGTGGCTTGGAAGCGGGGTGAGGCGCAGCCATGGAAGGAAGCGATGGACACCACGCGCTTGTCCTTGGCCAGCACACTCTCAAGCGAGTCGGCCACAGCCGAGGTGCGCTCCACGGGTGTGCCAGCCGGGAGGTAGATTTCCACCGCAAACTGATTGCGCTCGGCCACTGGCATCAACTTGAAGGGGCGAGTGACGAAGAGCAGCATGCCCAGGACTGTGATGAGGAGCGACACGGCGATGGTGCTCTTGGGCCAGCGGAAGCAGAAGCCGATGAGCAGATTATAGCCCTTTTGCAGGAAGGTGAGGAAGGAGAACTTCTTCTGGCCCGACTTCACCTTTTCCTGCTCAATTTTATAGATAGGTTTCTTGATGAACTTATACTGCAAGAAAGGCACCAGCATCTCGGCCACCACGAGCGACACGAGCAGAATGATGGTCAGTGCCCAGGGGAAATCGGTGAGGAAGTCGCGGAACATGCCCGACATAGTCACCAGGAAGGGGAAGAACGTGATTGAGATGGCCAGAGTGGCGGAGAATATCGCCTTGAGGAACTCAGTGCCAGAGCGGAGAGTGGCCGTCTTGTGGTCAACCCCCTCGGAGATTAGTTCCACATAGTCGTCGATAATCACCACCGAGTTGTCCACAATCATGCCGAGCGACAGAATGAGGCAGGCGAGCGTGACGGTGTTCAACTCTATATTAAATAGGTAGAACAGCCCCAAGGAGATGAATATCGAAATTGGGATAGTGCTCGCCGCGATGATAGCCACGCGGAATGGGAGCAGCAGCATAATCACCACCAGCACGGCCACGATGGCTATGAGCAGTTCGGTGAGGAAGTTATTGACCGAATTATTCACCACGGTGGGCTGATCGGTGATTTTGAAGAGAGTGACGTCGGCCGGGAGCGTCTGCTCAAAGGCTTGCAGCTCGCGGTTCACGTCGGTGCCCATCTCCACAATGTTGAAGCCGTCCTTCATTTGCACCGAGAGCAAGATGCACTTGGTGCCGTTGTTAGTGATATAGGAGTCGGGGTCGGCATACTCCTTTTCCACGGTGGCCACGTCGCCCAGGCGCACGGTGGAGCCGTCGGGGAGCGACATGATGATCATTTCGCGCAGGTCGAGCACATTGTTCACCGAGCGCTCCACGTGAATGGGCTGAGTGTAGGAAAGCGAACGGAGCGAGCCGCCAGTGGTTTGAAATCCCTTGGCCAGGAGCTGCAGCCCGAGCGTCTTCTCGTTCATGGCATAGTGGGTGAGCTTCTCTGGGTCGAGTTTCACGGTGATTTGCTCGTTGAGCATGCCGCGCACATCCATGGCACCGACGCTCTCCACCTTGCGCAGACGGTTGCGCAGGTCGTCCATGTACGACTTCAACTCGCGATAGGTCTTTTGCTCGCTCTGCATGGTGATGAGCAGCGCCGAGGTGTCGCCAAAGTTGCTGATGGTCTTCACGGCGATTACGCCCTGTGGCAGTTTGAGCTTGATATCCTCCATGCCGAGTTTGAACTCGTTCCAGAAGGGCGTGGAGTTTTGGATAGTCTTATTGAGGGAGACGAACACCATGCAGATGCCGTCCTTGCACACGCTGTGGGTCTCGCCCTTGTCCACCTCCTTATAAGAGAACACGTAATCCTCAAGAGGCTTGAGCACCTCCTGCTCCATTTGCTGAGCGTTGGCACCCGGATACACGGCCGCCACCACGCCCTCGCGAATGGTGAAGGTGGGGAACTCATTCTTGTTCATCTTCACCAGGGCGTAGATGCCAAAAGCAATCAGCACCACCGACAATAGCAACACTACGTTGGCGTAGCGGAAGCCTACGGTGACTATTCCTGCGGGCTTAATTTGATTGTTGGAGTCCATAGGCGTCAGATTTTAATTGCGGTGCCGTTGCTCACCTTCTGCATGCCGGCGGTGATGATGGAGTCGCCAGGGACTATGCCATCGATGATGATAATACCCTCGGCGGTCATGCCCCCTTGGGTGACAAACTTACGTTGCGCCTTGCCCTCCTTCACTGTCCACACAAAGTGCTGATTATCGGCCGAGAGGAGCACGGCCTGCGGGGGCAAGATGATTGAGGCGGCGGAGGCATCGGAGTTGAGCGGATTGAGCGAGAGGGTGCAGAGCATGCCTGGGAGCAGACGACCGTCGGGGTTGGCCACTCGGAACTTCACGTCGTAGGCACGCGACAGGGGATTGGCCACCACGCCCTGCTCGGCCAGCGAGGCATTGACCGTCAGACCATTCAGCGCCTCCACCACCACGCGGGCGGTGCGGCCAGGAGTCATGGCTGAGATTTCGGCTTCGGGCACCGAGATGGAGATTTTCACCTCGTTTAGCCCCGCGATTTTCATCACGGGGAAGGCGGTGAGCACTGTCTGGCCCGCGTCGGCCGAGCGCTCAATCACGCGGCCCGAAATTGGCGCATAAATGCGGCAATCGTCCACGGCGCGCTTGGCAATGTCGGCGGCGTTCTGCGCCTGTTGCAGCTTGGTTTGCATCTCATTCCACTTGAGGTCGGACAGGCCGTTGGCCTCATGGAGCTTTTGCAGGCGCGCGTAGGCATCCTTGGCCTCATTGAGGGTGGCCAGGGCAATGTTGTAGGAATTGACGTAGGTGCGATCGTCGAGCGTGGCTATCAGCTGACCAGCTCGGACGTTGTCGCCTGGCTTGACGGCGATAGACTTAATCGTGCCGGGCACATTGAAGCTCACCTCCGTGCCCTCGCCCGACTCAATTGAGCCAGAATAGGAACGCAGCGAGCCAAGTTGCTGGGGCGCGGCCACCATCACATCGACTTTCACGGCTGGCGACTCAGTAATTTTTGCCTGCTTAGGACCACAGCTGCTAAGTGCAATTAAACTGATAGCCGGCAGCAGTAAAATGCCAAAAAACTCTCTTCTCATAAAACGTAACTTAGGTTAAGGATGAATTAATACTTCCACAATAACGGGAAAAGGTGCAAAAAAGTTTGCCGAGGAAAGAAAAAAATCTTTTTTTAGGTTTTATTTGGTAAACTGAGAAAAAATTTGTAACTTTGCGGTCGCCTTATGGCACAAAACTCATCTAAATAATTAATAATGAACAACTACGAAACCGTTTTCATTCTGACTCCCGTTTTGTCTGACGCCCAGGCAAAGGAAGCGGTAGAAAAGTTCACCAAGCTGCTCGCCGACAATGGCGCAACCATCGTGAACGAAGAGAACTGGGGCCTGCGTAAGCTCGCTTACCCCATCGAAAAGAAGAGCACCGGCTACTACACCCTGGTGGAATTTGACGCCGACGCCGAAGTAATCAAGAAGCTCGAAACCGCCTATCGTCGTGACGAACGCGTGCTCCGTTTCCTCACTTTCCGTCTGGACAAGTACGCTAAGGAATATGCCGACAAGCGTCGCGCTCGCCGTTCTGAAGTTAAACCGGCCGCTGCCGAATAATCCCCACCTGCAAACATCATGGCACAAAACTCTGAAATTCGCTATTTGACCCCCCTGTCGGTGGACAAGAACAAGAAAAAATACTGTCGTTTCAAACGCAGCGGTATCAAGTATATCGACTACAAGGATCCCGAATTCCTCAAGAAGTTCCTCAACGAACAGGGCAAACTCCTTCCCCGTCGCATCACCGGCACTTCGCTCAAGTTCCAACGTCGCGTGGCTCAAGCCGTTAAGCGCGCTCGCCACTTGGCCCTCCTGCCCTACGTAACCGACCTCATGAAATAACCCACCTAAAGGAGACAACAAGATATGAAACTGATACTGATTCAAGATGTCCCCAATCTGGGATACAAGGACGATGTAGTAGACGTGAAGCCCGGCTACGGTCGTAACTACCTCATTCCTCAGCAAAAGGCTATCATTGCCTCTGCAAGCGCTCTCAAGCAACTCGCTGAAAACCAACGTCAACGCGCTCACAAGCTCGCCCAAATCAAGGCTGCTGCCGAAGCCGCTGCCGCTGCTATCGCTGGCGTAGAACTCACCATCGCCGCCAAGACGGCCGCCACCGGCACCATCTACGGCGCTGTCAACGCAGCCTCTGTTGCTGAAGCCCTCGGTAAGCTCGGCCACGAAGTGGACCGCAAGCTCATCACCCTCAACACCACCATCAAGGAAGTTGGCAACTACACTGCCACCGTTCGCTTCCACAAGGAAGTGGCCGTTGAAATCCCCGTGGCTGTTGTGGCTGAAGAAACCGAAGCCTAATCTCCCCCACCAAGATTTCCCCGCGGAGGGTGCATCGCCAAGCGACGCACCCTCCGCTCACGTTGCTTAGCCGACAGAGATTATCGGCTTCCCAAAAAAGGCTGACAGCATAGCGAGAGTGGCAATCGTGAAGTTGTGCTGTCCGCTGAGCCACTTGGTCACCTCGCAAGGGCGTTTGCCTATGGCGCGCGCAAATTCCGCTTTCGACAAACCCTTCTGAACCATAAGCTCGTAAATCCGATTGGAAATGGACATAGCCAAATCCACTTCCCTATGTATGGTCTCCGGAATGGAAGCCACAATTTGCTGATATTGCTCAAATGCCGTTTTCATACGTCAAAGGTATTATCCGTGTTAATTTCATTTTCGGAGACGGTTATGGTACCCTCCTTCACACCTTGCTTTATTAGCTTGTCGAAGTTTTGCAGCGTAACCACAAATCCGCGCAACTCATCATCTTCACTCATAGTTGTTTTATCTTCATAACTGCAAAGTTACGAAAAAAATTTACTTTTAAATAAAAAATGAGTTTTTTTGCCGCAGCTAATTTCTATAAGGGCGGTTCTATAAATTATAAAAATTATGTAACTTGATTTATTTGGCGGGGTGGAGAAAATTGATTAACTTTGCAGTCCTGAAACAGACTATGCTTAATTTTTTGCTGAAAATACCGCGTTGGTGCGCGTCGGCAGTGGTGCTGTCGGCCGTGCTCTACCTCACGCTGTGGCCCAACCCACTGCCCGACAACGATATCCCCTTCTGGGAGCATACCGATAAGGTGGTGCATGCCCTGATGATGCTCGGGCTTTACTGGGCGCTGGCTTGGGACGTGAGGCGCGGTTCGCCCTGGTGGCTGATGCTGGCCGTAATCCTCTTCGGAGGCGTTATCGAGCTGCTGCAAGATGCCATGGGCATGGGGCGCGGAGGCTCCTGGCTCGACCTCGCTGCCGACAGTGTCGGTGCCCTCATAGCCTGGTTCACTTACCCCTATTTGCCCCTACCAAAACAAAACGAGGGCAATACGCGTTAATAATCACAACATTCATCATTCCGCAAAATGAAGAAAATCATATTATTTGCTTTGGCCCTGCTGAGTGGGTCGGCCTATGCTGCCGTCCCTCAGGGCTACTACGACGACTGCGAAGGCAAGTCGGGCAAAGCCCTGCTTCAAGCCTTGGCCTCCACCATCGCTTCGCACACCAACGTGGGCTACGATGGCCTCTGGAACGTCTACAAAACCAGCGACGTGCGCGACGATGGCACCCTGTGGGACATCTACACCACCAAGCGCTGGCCTGCGAACTTCAAGCAGTGTGGCAACTACTCGCTGATTGGCGACTGCGTCAACCGTGAGCACTCCTTCCCCAAGAGTTGGTGGGGCGGCGGCAAGAGCGACCAGTACTCCGACGCCTTCCACCTCTATCCCACCGACGGCAAGGTGAACGGACAACGCTCCAACCACCCATATGGCGAATGTGCCAACGGTACCCGTCTGGCCAGCAATGGCTCCGTGCAAGCCTTGGGCAAACTGGGTACCAGCACCTTTGCCGGCTATAGCGGCACCGTGTTTGAACCCGACGATGAATACAAGGGCGACCTCGCGCGCTCCTATTTCTATATGGCCACGGCCTACAATAGCAAAATCGCCTCCTGGAACAGCGATATGCTCGCGGGCAACAACTACCCCGTGTTCAAGACCTGGGCCGTGAACCTCCTGCTCAAGTGGGCGCGCCAAGACGCCGTCAGCTCCAAGGAAGTGAACCGCAACGAGGCAATCTATAAGCATCAGAAGAACCGTAACCCCTTCATTGACCACCCCGAACTGGTGGAGTATATCTGGGGCAACAAGCAGAATGTGCCCTGGAGCAGCAGCGGTGAGGTGACTCCCGAAATCGTGCTCCCCGTTGAGGGCACGATGATCGACCTCGGCACCGTGGCCGTGGGCGTGGAACGCTCGGCCAAACTCACCGTTCGCACTGTGGCTATGACCGACGAACTGATCCTCACTGCCTCGGGCGCAGGTTGGAGCGTCAACCCCACTCGCCTCACTGCCGCGCAAGCCAATGCTGGCACCGAAGTGACCGTGTCGCTCAACGCTTCCAAGGCTGGCAACTACTCGGGTGTCCTCTCCTTAGTGAGCGATGACAATGGCCGCCAAGTGACCCTCGTGGCCAAGGCCATCGACGGTGTGCCGATGAGCGCCACCAACATCACCTCGGGCGGATTTACCCTCAAATGGGAAAATATGCACGCCCCCAATGCGACCACCTACACTCTGGCCGTGAGTCAGCAAGGCTCTGTGCTCGATGGCTACCCCGTGCAACTCAAGTCAACCGACCTGACGCATGAAGTGACTGGTCTCCAGCCTTCCACCGCCTACGTGTGCACCATGCAGGCTCCGGGCTTCAACCCCTCGCAAATCACCGTCACTACGGGTGATTTGCTCCCCTACATCGGCGTAATGTTCGACGGCGACCTCACCCTTGACGCTGCCCCCGGTCAGCCCTCCGAGCCAGCCGAACTGCTGCTCGACGTGGAGAATATCACCGCCGACATCAACATAAAGGTCAAAGCCCCCTTTGAACTCTCCACCGACAAGAGCGGCTGGAGCGACCAAATCACCCTCTCGCCCCAGGAAGAGCGTTTCTATCTCCGCTTGGGTGCCACCACCGAAGGGAAATATGAAACCGACATCGTGGTGACCGCTGGCTCCTACACCAACGACATAGCCGAGGCCAAGGGCAACGTCTACGACCCCACCGCCGCGGCCTGGATTGAGGACTTTGAGTTTGACTGCGCCGACCTCGGCTCCTACGAGGCTAAGACCTTCACCACCCCCGCTTGCATCTGGAGCATCAGCGATGGCGGTTTCTGGCCCGATGCCGACCGCTCGCAATGCGGCGGTTCCACCGCCCTGCGCGCTGGCAAAACCAGCACCTCTACGCTCACCATGCTCACCGCCAAGGAGCGCGGCATGGGCGAACTGACCTTCGACTTCCGCCCCTACGGCTCCGACGGCCTCACCACCGTGGAAGTGGAATATCGCGCCGAAGGCTCCGACGAATGGCTCCCCGTGGGTCAAATCAACTCCTCGGCCACCTCGATGGAAACCCACCGCATGCGTGTGAACCGCACTGGCGAGGGCTACCTGCGCTTCCGCCAAACCGAAGGCAAGCGTTGGTTTATCGACAATATCTCTGTGGGTCACTACACTTCGCAGAATGCTGTCAATGAGTTGGCTTACCACAGCTGGGACGCTTACGGTCGCAACGGCCAACTGATTGTTGAGGCTGGCGAAGGCATGGACGTGGCTATCTACGACATCACTGGCACCTGCCTCTACACTGGCACCCTCACCCCCGGCGAACACTCCCTGTCGCTCCCCTGCGGCATCTACTTCGTGAACTCCGACGGTTTCACCCGCCGCGTCCGCGTCCGCTAATCCCCCGCACCGACCAATCCCCCAAAAATAAGCATACATTGTTGCATGCTTATTTTTTTTTGCTCCTTTTAGAAATCCTATTCGGTTGCTATTATTAGTGTAATTAGGTCTTTGGGGGAGAAAAAAAGCACATTTTGAGTCAAAAAATTGTGTATTTGCAAAAATTTTACTACTTTTGCGTAAACAAAAACAAAGGTAAATACATCTCTTATGAAAAAGATTATTACACTGCTTCTTGGTCTTGCTCTGAGCTCTGCCCCGCTCTATGCCCTGACTCGCGTAAACTCTTCCATGCGCTTCAAAGCAACCCCTTGCCGCGCAGCCTTCGCTGCCCCTGCCGACTCCCTTTCGTGGAAAGAAGTAGGCACTGGCCAATGGCGCGACGACATTCTCACCAGTCTTGGTAAATGGGTCGACGTTTGGCCCGTAGCCATCGAAGAATGCCAACAAATTCCTGGCTATTACCGTGCAATCAATCCATATGGCAACGGTCAAAACACCCTCTTTATGTACAAGACTTTTGACTGCGGCGATATCTACTTCCACGCCGAAAACCCCAACTACGTCTATACCGATTATACCGAGCTCAAAGGTATCAGCATAGCCTACAAAGACGAACAAGGCAATGAGCTTAAATCGCGCGTAGGTCTCTACGAAATTGGCGGTTACTATCTCCGCTACTTCGCTGAAATGGGTGGTGCTACTCCCGAAGAGATTGCCGCTATGGGTATCCCCTTCGGTAAGTTTGCCGATGGGCACATCACTTTCCCAGCTAACGCCTTTGGCCTCGACGCAATCGATGCCAATGATGCTCTTGATGCCAACACTTCTGGTCTCTTCCGACTCTCATTCCCCGGTGCTAAGGACTATGAACTTAGCTTCGCTTCAATCAATGTTTGTGCCTCAAGTCCTAAGTATACAGCAACTTGCACTCGTGGGGCCGATGTAACTGGTGTGAAGTTTGCAATGCTTCCTGGCCGCCCCTCCTCCGACAAGATGCTCGAAGCCCTCAATGCAGCCCCTATCACAACCGAAGACTCCGTGGAACTCTCTGTCGAATGGGGCGTGAATACCCTCATGGTGGCCTCCATCAAGCCAGATGGCTCCATAGGCGAAACGGCCACTACTATGGTATATGGCGTTTGGCCTGATAGCGACAAATGGAAACGTATTGGTGTTGTGAAGTATGGCGAAGCATTCGTGAGCGATGCCATTATGGATGCAGATTGCGACTCCTACGACGTTGAAATTGAAGAAAATATCGCCAACCCCGGGCTCTATCGTCTCGTTGACCCCTATGGCAAAGCATATCCTCGTAATGAAGAATTTAGCGACAAAGGCTATGTGCTCAATCACGACCACAAGCACTATGTGCTGATTGATGCTCGCGACCCCCAACGCGTGATGATACCCGCTTCGCCCATTGGTCTGGACTTTGAAAGCGGCCCCGTGCAAGTATTCTCCTCCTGCTGGGATGCTATCTACAACAATGGCGACGATATGTATAATCCCGCTTTGTTGGAAGACTTTGGCACTCTCAAAGATGGCGTAATCACCTTCCCCGGCGGCACACTGCGAGTGTATGAGCCTCTCTATGGCACAAGCTTGGCCAACCTGCAACACAAGTTTAAAATTGTGCTCCCCGACGCATCTGGCATCTCCTCCGTGGCTGTTGACTCTGCTGCTCCCGCCCTCTACTACCGCATTGATGGCACCCAAGTGCCTCGCCCCAGTCAGGTGGGCGTTTATCTGCGTCGTGCTGCTGGTAAAGTAGAAAAGATTGTGGTGCGCTAATCCACTTCTCCAATTCACCTCTCTCCCAATATGAACATACCGCGAATTTCCAAGAGGCTGCATCGTAAGAACCTGTATTACGACACAGCCTCTTGGGGGTATTGTGCTGATAATTAGGTGGTTATAGACGTAGAAGAAGTGAGGGGCGTGTGTTAATGCTCTTCTTATATGCCCTATAGGGCATAATAGGAGCGATGGGTAATATAATGAAAATGCCCTATAGGCTGGGGCTTATAGGGCATTTGGGATTACTCGAAGATGTGTTTTAGTTTGCTGAAGAGGCGGCGAATGGTGGAGGGGTCGGGCTTGAGGTTGTCGCTCGTGCGCATGGCCTCAAATTGCGCCTTTTGGTCGGGGGTGAGGTGTTCGGGAATGTAGACCATCACGTTGATGAGTTCGTCGCCGTGGGGGCCGCCGTCGGTGTTGGGCAGACCCTTGCCGCGGAGGCGGAGCACCTTGCCGGGCTGAGTGCCAGCGGGGATGTTGAGGCGGGCGCGACCAGTGATGGTGGGCACCTCGACTGCACCGCCGAGGATGGCGGTGGGGAGGTCGAGCATGAGATTGTAGATCACGTCCTGACCATCGCGAATCAGTTCCTCGTCCTTCACCTCGTTGATTACCACGAGCAGGTCGCCGTTTATGCCGCCGTGGGCGGGGGCGTTGCCTTTGCCCTTGAGGGTGAGCACCATGCCGTCGGATACGCCTGCGGGTACGTTGAAGCTGACGGTGTTTTCCTTGCGTTGCACGCCAGTGCCGCTGCAGTGGGAGCAGGGGGCAGAGATGATTTTTCCGTCGCCGTGGCATTGGGGACACACGGCCTCGGACTGCATCACGCCGAAGGGGGTGCGCTGAGCCTGCATCACTACGCCAGAGCCATTGCAGGTGGGGCAGGTGGAGAAGGCGGTGCCGTCCTTAGCGCCAGTGCCGTTGCAGTAGATGCACTTATCGTTGGTGGGGATTTTCAGTGTTTTGGTCACGCCCGAGGCGATGTCGGCCAGAGTGAGTTTCACGTTGATGCGGAGGTCGGAGCCTTTGCGCACGGGTTTGCGTCCGCGAGAGGAGCCGCGACCAGACGCACCGTTAAAACCGCCGCCACCGAAGTGACCGCCAAAAATGTCGCCAAAGTGCGAGAAGATATCCTCCATGGTGAAGCCACCGCCGCTGAAGCCGCCGTAGCCACCGCCGCCAGGGAAGCCTTGCGGGCCCATATTGTGGCCGAATTGGTCATACTTTGAGCGTTTTTCGGCATCGGAGAGCACGTCGTAGGCCTCGGCGGCCTCCTTGAACTTCTCCTCGGCTTCCTTGTCGCCAGGGTTTTTGTCGGGGTGATATTTGATGGCCGCCTTGCGGTAGGCCTTCTTGATTTCGTCGGCAGAGGCAGATTTGCTCACGCCGAGCACGTCGTAATAGTCGCGTTTTTCAGCCATGGTAGCCTCCTTTTACTGTCCTACGGCCACTTTGGCGTGGCGCAATACCTTATCGTTGAGCATATAGCCGCGTTGCAGGGTGTCGATTACCTTGCCCTTATTGTCGGGGTCGCCCGGCACTAAGGCTACGGCCTCGTGCAGTTCGTCGTTGAAGTCGGCTCCGGTGGAGTCCATGGCCTTCACGCCGTTTTGCTCAAGATACTTCACAAACTTATTGTAAATCAGTTGCATGCCTTCCTTTACGGCATCGGCATCGGAGGAGCTGTTGATTGCCTCCAGGCCGCGTTCGAAGTCGTCGAGAATGGGGAGCAGGCCCTTCATGGCAGCTTCGCCGCCATTGCGAATGAGGTCAGCTTTTTCTTTGAGTGTGCGTTTGCGGAAGTTATCGAAATCGGCCATGAGGAAGAGATACTCCTTCTTTTCCTTTTCGACGGCAGCTTGTGCGTCGGCTAATTGCTGCTTCAAGGCTTCGGTTTCGTCCACTTCGGCGGGTTGGGGCTCGGCGCTCTCCACTTCCTGAGGTTCTACTGCTTCCACTTCGGGTGCGGTTTGCTCTTGAGGTTGTTCGGCGTCGGGTTTATTTTTATTGGGGTTCATCTTAAATCTGAATTTGTTTTTACTCATAATATATAATAACAAAAATTGTGCCAAGCGTTTTCCGCTATAACAATTCGCAGCCGCAAAGGGTTCAGACTGCCAAAATGTCAGCCCTTACGGCAGAGGGAACGCCTGAGAGGGCAAACCCTTGCGTGCCACCAGCACCACCCAGCGGCGCGAGTGGAACAGCATGCCGGGGCGCTGTCGGAGCTGAGGCAGATGCTCAAGCGTGAGTGCCATGACGGCCTCGGGCAGCTGCTCGGGTACCTCCGCGCCTGGGGTGAGCACCACAAACTGCGCCTCCTCGGCGGCCACGTGGCTGCACTTGGGCAGAGCCAACGACAGTACCCTTGCGGCGCGCTCGGCATCGCGGCCAAGGCAGCAAGCCTGCTCAGGGCGGAAGTATACCGCCACGCGATAGAGCACGCGCTCCGTGGGGTTGGTCACCTCATGGCGGAAGTGATAGAACGAGCACTTCTCCCTGAGCACACGGGTGATGAACCGGTAGGCAAAGGGAGAGTGCACGGTGAAGCCGCGGGCTACTCTTTGGCGCTTGAGTGCTTCAAGTAGGCGCATACGGCAAGAAGTAGGAGCAGATAGATGAGTGCGATGGCAATAACGGCCACAGTGTTGGTTGTGGCGATGCTTTGCGGAGCAAAGGTCATACTCAGTTCATAGTCGCCAGCGGGGAGGGCGATGGCGCGGAGCACGTAGTTGACACGCCCGATTTCCAGCGGCTTGCCCTCGGCTTCGGCATGCCAGCCCGAGGGGTAGAAAATTTCGGAGAAGGCGGCCACGCGCGGCTTTGCCAACTTCACGTGGTAGGTCAGATGGTCGGGCGCGTAGGAGGTGAGATAGATGGTGTCGCCAGCGGAGGCGGGAGCCGAAGTGCCGAGCAGGGAGGCAAATTTCTCATCGGCCACAGCCTCGTGGCGCAGGTCGGTCGACTCCAAGGCGGCCATTTCGGCATCGGCACCCTTCACGTAGTTCACCCCATCGAGCAGCCACGCATTGCCCATTGCGCCAGCGTTGCGAACGGGTTCGGCGTTGGGGTCGACGATGATATACTTCGTGTTGAGCATATCGAGCACAGCCAAGTGAGAGCGGAGCCACGCCACATCGGAGGGCGAATATTGAGCCGCTACGGAGTCGTTGCGCAGCGAGAGCAGCTGAGCCACCTCCGGACGGCCAACGTAGGCCAAATGGCGGTCGATAAGGTCCTGATAGCGGGTGAGTTTGGCTGCGTGATAGCCGCCCACCGACTTATGGAAATAGGAGGCAGTGGCTGCGCCGAAGTTCACGGCATCGAGCACACGATAATTGGGGTCGGGGTCGGCAAGAATAGCCTTGTCGGCATAAGTGGCCACGAAGGGCGCGGACTCGGCAGCGGGGGTGACAAACGACTCATGGCTCACATAGCGCTTGTCCACGCCAAAGAGGTCGATGAGCACAAACACGCAGATTGCGCCTGCGGCCAGCGAGGGGTTGAACTTCCCTTTGGCAGCGGCGAAGAGGGCAATCAGTCCCAGACCGAGGAAGAGCAGCGAGCGGAGCGCATCGGCCTTGACTATGCCGGCGCGGAGACTCTCCACTGCGCCCAACACCGAGGGATAATCGTGGAGGTTGAAGCCCTCGGGGAGCATACCGTAGGCCACGTATTGGTCCACCACGGAGAGGTCGCGTTCGCCCATAATCAGCGAGCCGAATATCGACGGACTCATAATGGCGATGAGGCACACTGCTATGCAGCCGCCAAAGCTCCAGAGCATCGGTTTGAGCTGTTTGGAGGGGTTGAGCAGGAACTCGCGCAGCCCTAGCACACCAAGCAGAGGAATGGTGAACTCTGCAATGACCAAAATTGACTCCACGGTGCGGAACTTATTGTACATGGGCACGTAGCGGACGAAAAACTCGGTGAGCCACAGGCAGTTGCGACCCCACGCGAGCATAATCGACAGCACGGTGAGCACCACCAGCGCCCACTTGAGCGGTCCGCGCACTATGACGCAGCCGAGCACGAAGAGTGCCATGACTATTGCGCCCACATACACTGGACCATTTGTGCCCTCAGCACCCCCAAAATAGGTGGAGAAGAGCTGCATCAGCGCCATTTCACCGCCGCCTTGCATCAGGCGCTTGCCCTCGTCGGAGTCGGTGAGCTGGCAGGGCACCATACCCCCCTTGACCGCCTTGGCCGACGCGCCGCCTTTGACGTTGGGTATGAGCAGCGAGAAGGTTTCGCCCTTCTCGTAGCTATACATTGTGATATAATCGAGATCGAGACCCTGCGCGGGCTGTTGCTGAGCGCCAGCCTCGGGGGTGAGTTCGGAGTGCTGACCACGCATGGTTTGCTTGGAGTAGTCCCAGGTGTGGTAAAGCGAAGGGAGGTTGGCCGCCACTGCGAGCAGCATTGCGCCCGCGAGTACGCCAGTGGAAATGCCCCACTTTTTCAGCTCCTTAGCGCGGAAAGCCTCAATGCCGTAGGCAATTACGAAGCCCGCCATGACCCACGCGAAGTAGTAGGACATTTGCAGGTGGTTCGACTGAATTTGCAGCGCCATAAAGAGCGCGGCAATGCCCGCGCCAGCCAGTCGGCGGCCGTTGTACACCAGCACCAAGCCAGCTATGGTGGGAGGCACGTAGGCCAGCGTGATGAACTTCCACAGGTGGCCTGCGCCAATGATAATCACAAAGTAGGAACTCAAGCCCCAGGCCACGGCACCAACCAACGCTACCCATGGGCGGCACTTCATCACGCCCAACAGCAGGAGCATGCCGAGCATCATCATGCAGAGCAGGTTGGCGGGGGCAGGGAGGAACAGTCCGAAGAGGGTGTTGAGCCACGACAGCAGCCCCGACGACCCGTAGGAGGGAGATATTTGATAGGCGGGCATACCACCGAAGAGCGAATTGGTCCACCAGGCGGTTGAGCCAGTGGCTTGGCGGTGAGCCACGAGTTCTTGGCCGTTGGCTGCGCCTTGTTGCATGTCATGTTGACGGAGCGAACCGCCGTCGAACGCGTCAGGCCAGAAGAAACAAGCGCTAATCACCAAGATAGCGGCTATGCACCCGAGCCAGGGCAAAAATTTCTTTACTTTTTCCATTATGTATGTGACGATTATTTACTAATTATAGCATCGGCCATGACGAGGGCGGCCATTGCTTCGACTATGGGCACTGCACGGGGAAGCACACATGGATCGTGGCGGCCGCGGGCCTTGAGCGTGATAGGCTCGCCAGAGTGGTTCACCGTGGTCACCTCGCGCAGCAGCGTGGCCACAGGTTTGAAGGCCACACGGAACTCGATTGGCATACCATTGGATATGCCGCCCTGAATACCGCCTGAATGGTTCGTGGCGCAAGTGATGCCGCCCTGACCATCGGGAATGAAGGGGTCAATCATTTCTGAGCCACGATGCAGGCAGCCCTCAAATCCCATGCCAAACTCCACGCCCTTGACGGCTGGAATACTGAACATAGCAGCGGCCAGTGCGGCGTTGAGGCGGTCAAAGAGTGGTTGCCCCACTCCAGCAGGCACGCCAGTCACTTGGCAGGCAATGATACCGCCGATGCTGTCGCCCTCGCTCTTTACCTGGCGAATGAGTTCCTCGCCGCGCAGGCGCGAAGCATCGTCGGTAATCTCTATGCCGCCGATGTTCACTATCTGGGCGCTGATGTTAATGCCCTTAGCCGCAAGCCATTGTGCGCAAAATGCACCGCCTACGACGCGGCAGGCCGTTTCGCGCGCCGAGGAGCGTCCGCCTCCTCGGTGGTCGCGTATGCCATACTTCATTTGGTAGGCGAAGTCGGCGTGGGACGGGCGGAAGGCCGTGGCCAGCTCCTGATAGTCGGAGGAGTGTTGGTTGGTGTTCTCGATGATGAAACCGATGGGAGTGCCAGTGGTCAGCCCATCGAGCATGCCCGAAAGGATGCGCACCTGGTCGGGTTCGCGGCGCGAGGTGGTGAGGTCGCTCTGGCCTGGGCGGCGGCGATCCAGAGCCTCTTGCACTTTGGCCAGGTCGATGGGTATGCGGGGCGGAAAACCGTCGATTATTCCGCCGATAGCCTCACCGTGGCTTTCGCCGAAGGTGGTGAGAGTGAGGTTTTTGCCAAAGGTGTTCATTTGCGCGAGGGGAATATTTGGTTGATGAGGTCGGGACGATGCAAGCGGCGCAGCGAGGCGGTGATGCCTGGGCGGCGAGCGGGGTCGTACCAGAAGAAGAATTGTCGCTGAGCCTCCTTAGCGGCGGGGTTGGTGGCGCAGAACACTCGCTCGCCCGTGTAGGGGTGAATGCCAGTGTAATAGATTTCGGTGCTCAGGGTCATGGGCGTTGGGGTGAAGTCCTGCACCTGCTCCAAGTGCATATCCAAGCGGCGCGTGGTGGCGGCCAATTGAGCCATGTCCACTTCGCGGCAGCCGGGGTGGGAGGAGATGAAATAGGGGATTAGTTGCTGCTTCAGGCCGGCCTTGACGTTGACCTCGTCAAAGAGTCGCTTGAAGGTGTAGAACAGCGAAAACTGCGGTTTGCGCATGAGGTCGAGCACGTGAGGCTCAGTGTGTTCGGGAGCCACTTTCAAGCGGCCTGACACATGGCTTGCAATCAGCTGCTGGCAATATTTGCGGTTGCCCTCGTCCACCTTGGCCGAGCCGGAGGGGGCGAGTGCAAGGTCGTAGCGCACCCCGGAGCCAACAAACGCCTTCTTGATGGCAGGCATGGCATCGACGGCGCGATAGAGTTCAAGGAGCGGACGGTGGTCGTTGTTCAGATTTTTGCAGGGCTGGGGGTGCAGGCAGCTGGGGCGCAGACACTTAGCGCAGATGCTCTTGTCCTTGCCGCCCATGGCATACATATTGGCCGAAGGGCCGCCGAGGTCGCTGATATATCCCTTGAAGTCGGGCATCTGGGTCACTTGCTCCACCTCGCGCAGAATCGACTCCTTGCTGCGCGAAGCAATGAATTTCCCTTGATGGGCGGAGATGGTGCAGAAGGAGCAGCCGCCGAAGCAACCACGGTGCATGGTCACGGAGTGGCGTATCATCTCGTAGGCGGGAATAGTCTTGCCGCGATAGCGCGGGTGGGGCAGGCGAGTGAAGGGGAGCGCATATATGGCATCAAGCTCCTCGGTGGTGGGCGGAGGGAGCATCGGGTTCACCTTCACGGCCTTGCGGCCATGCTGCTGCCAGAGCACCGTGTTGGGAGCTAAGCGGTTGCTTTGCTGCTCAATGTGCTTGAAGTTGGCGGCTTGGCAACGCTTGTCGGCCAGGCACTTTTCAAAGGAGTTGAGTATGATGTTTTGCTCATCGGGTGCCGGTATCTGCTTGGCACTCTGGAGCAGTACGGTTTGCGGAAGGTCGGTGATGTCGGCGATTTTTTCGCCGCTGAGCAGTCGCGATGCTATGGCGGAGATGGTTTTCTCGCCCATGCCGTAGATGAGCAGGTCGATAGGAGCCTCCGTGATGATTGAGGGACGCAGGCGATCCTGCCAGTAGTCGTAGTGGCTCAGGCGGCGCATGGAGGCTTCAATGCCGCCAGCAATGATAGGCACCTCGGGAAAGAGGCGGTGCAGAATTTCGGAGTAGACTATGGTGGGATAGTCGGGGCGCGCACCATGGCGGCCGCCGGGGGTGTAAGCGTCGTCGTGGCGACGGCGACGCGCGGCGGTGTAGTGGTTGACCATCGAGTCCATGGCACCAGGGGAGATGCCGAAGAAGAGTTTCGGGGCACCAAACTTGCGGAAGTCGCGCAGGTCGTCCTGCCAATTGGGCTGCGGCACCAGAGCCACCTTCAGCCCCATGGCTTCGAGAGTGCGACCAATCACGGCCGCGCCGAATGAGGGGTGGTCAACGTAGGCATCGCCGCTGAAGAGCACCACATCGGGTTGCTCCCAGCCCAGTGCCTGCATCTCCTTGACGGTGGTGGGCAGATAAGCGTTGTGGGTCATTCCTGAGCCTCCTTTTTCTTGCATAATTCTTCGGTTTTGAGCATTTCGTCGCGCAGGCGAGCGGCTTCGAGGAAGTCCATTTTGCGGGCGGCCTCCACCATTTGTTTTTTGAGCCGCTCCACAGTCTTGCGGAGGTCGTCAACGCTCATGTACTGCACCACGGGGTCGGCAGCGAGGTTCACTTCGGGGCGGAATTCCTCCTCGTAGGTGGCCTTTTTCGCTGCGGGAGCCTTCTTCTTGGGTGCGCCCGCCGGGGTGAGCTCCTCGATGGCGTCGCGGTCGAGGCCCACGATGCGGTTGCGCGCCTTGACGATGGCTTGGGGCGTGATGCCATGCTTCTCGTTGTAGGCGAGTTGCAGGGTGCGGCGGCGGTCGGTCTCCTCAATGGTTTGCGCCATGGAGTCGGTGATTTTGTCGGCATACATTATCACGCGGCCGTTGAGGTTGCGCGCGGCGCGCCCCACGGTTTGCGTCAGCGAGCGGTGGGAGCGCAGGAAGCCCTCCTTGTCGGCATCGAGAATGGCCACAAGACTCACCTCGGGCAGGTCCAGGCCCTCGCGCAGGAGGTTGACCCCGATGAGTACATCGTAGACTCCAGCGCGGAGGTCGTCGAGGATTTTTATGCGGTCGAGGGTGTCCACGTCGGAGTGCATATAGGCTGTGCGAATGTCGAATTTGCCCAAGTAGTCGTTGAGTTCCTCGGCCATGCGCTTGGTGAGGGTGGTGACAAGCGTGCGCTCGCCTGCCTCGGTGCGGCGGGCAATCTCCTCCATGAGGTCGTCGATTTGGTTGAGCGAGGGACGCACCTCAATCAGGGGGTCGAGCAGACCCGTGGGGCGGATTACTTGCTCCACCACCACGCCCTCAGCCTTGGCAAGTTCATAGTCGGCCGGGGTGGCCGATACGTAGATAGTTTGCGGCACTAAGGCCTCAAACTCCTCAAATTTGAGCGGGCGGTTGTCCAGGGCA